>WNFQ01000007.1_pt1 | contig 130831 bp, 119 predicted proteins | sample 5400171 | NCBI WGS metagenome assembly WNFQ01 (sample SAMN13153356, study PRJNA577476) | soil metagenome | isolation source: 20 cm soil under Madrone tree | place: USA:California | collected 2016-06-14
GTCGATGTGCCATCGATTCTTGCCAACACGATTCTGCTTCCCTCCCTGCATACCTTCCGTTCGCGCTATCCAGAGATCGAAATCATTCTTGGGGTGAGTGACCGAAACGTGGATTTGATAGGCGATGGCGTCGATTGCGTGATACGCGGAAATCCGCTGCCAGCGTCTTCGCTGATCGCCCGCCGCATCGCAGAGATCGACTATGTAACGTGCGCGAGCTCATCCTACATAAGGGACTATGGTGCGCCCTCCCACCCAAAGTATTTGGAAAAGCGCCACGTCATTTACAGCAATTCGTCGCCGTTGACTGGCAAGACGTTTCCGTTGGTGTTCACCCGCGGAGGCAAAGAAATTAGAGTCCAGGGCCGAACGATGGTGATCGTGAACGAAAGCACTTCCCATGTGACCGGGCTGCTCGCGGGTCTGGGCGTGGGCCAAACATTCATGTACATCGCGCAGCCCCACTTCAAGACAGGTGCGCTAATTCCTCTTTTGAAGAACTGGGGACGCCCGCGTCATCCGATCCACATCATGTACCCGCCCAATCGACATCTGAACGCCAAGGTGCGAGTGTTCGTGGATTGGGCAGTCGAGGTTTTCGCGAAGTTCGACGACCGGGAGGCTGCTTCGGCCTCCTGAATTACAAAGCGGTCTTAACTCGCGGCTGTGATCAGGCGGCTGCGACGCGCAGGTTGTTGCGCGCTGCGTTGAGCGCAATGCGGAGCTGGTGCGGGTCGCGGCGGACCTGGGTGAGGAGGAGCCCGCCCTGGATGCTGGCCATAGTCGCGGTGGCGAGCGCGGCGGGGTCGGCGTCTTTGCGCAGCTTGCCACTGGTTCTCATGCGGGTGAGGCCGTCGCGCAAGTGCGCTTCCCAGCGTTCGAGGCCGGCGGCGATCGCCGCCCGGGCGTCTGGGTCGCTCTCCGCGAGTTGGCCGGCGAGCGAGCCGATCGGGCAGCCGCCGCACGCTTGCCGGTCGATCTGATGCTGGACGAGCGAGTCGAACCAACGGTCGATACCGGCCCACGAGTCCAGGTGGTCGAGGAGCTCGCCCTGCGTGTCGAGGACGGCGTCGATGGTGACGTCGATGACGGCGTGGACGAGGTCATCGCGGTCTTCAAAGTAGTGGTAGAGCTGGCTGCGGCTGGCGCCGGTGTGTGCCCGGACGTCGTCGAGGCTCATGCTGGCGGTGCCCTTCCCGGCGATGAGCTCGGCTGCTGCCTGCAGGATCCGCTCGCGCGTCGCGCGTCCCTTCGCCGTTGCGGGTGCGTGCGCGTTCGCCATGACCGAATGGTAGCCGATTTGGACTTTACAGTCCAATTTAAACCAAATGTATTGGACTACGTAGTCCAATACAGGAGAAGCAGCGATGAACGAGAGGCAGCAAGTGACACAGGACGCGAGGCCGAGCGGCGCATCGGTCCGTCAGCGCGTATTCGGTGAAGCGAACGGTCAGCGGACGGCACAAGGCGATCCGTTTCTGGCGCCGTTCTTCGAGACCGCCGTCGAGCACGTCTGGGGTGGAGTGTGGAATCGGCCCGGTCTGGACCTGAAATATCGCAGCCTGGTGGTGGTGTCGGTGCTCGCCGCCACCGGACACAACGAGGAGCTCAAGACGCACTTGCGCGGCGCGCTGAACCTCGGGTGGACCGTGGACGAGCTGCGTGAGGCACTGCTCCAGATAGGAGCCTATGCGGGATTTTCGGCGGCTCACGAGGCGCTCGACGTGCTGAGTGAGATCGTCACACAGGGCTGAGATCGCGGTCTCCACCCGCGTCAGGGCTCGGATCGTTTGGCTGCCCGTCGGCCAGGACGGCGGGTCACGGAAACTCCGGCGCCGCCCGAGCTGCACCAGGGCGGCCCAAGCATCGAGCCCCGATTGCGGTTGTTCAGTTGTAGTCGTCTTCTCGCTGGTGCCTAACTGCCAGGATCGTGACAGTTTCGTTGTCGTCGCAAGAAAGGGTTTGCGGGCGTCGCGTTTCGACCCTTCTCCGTGCCGGGAATTCCCGCCGCCGGCTCCGTTGCCACACGGCCTTGTCGGAAACCGGACATCTGATTTCCTGGTTCTAATGGCCGAACGGCTTGCCGATCCATGGATGGGCGGTTTACTGATTTTCAACCGCTCGATCACATCAGAGTTGAGCCTTGGAAATTGTTCGCAACCCGCGCTGTCGAGCGAGAGCCGAACAAGGCGTTTCCAGAGAAGCTAACGCGTTGGCGCGAGGAGTTCTTGACAAACTGCGATCGACCGCCCAGCCTTTGAGCTCGACCGAGTCGCATCCAGTCGCTCGGATCGTTGTAAAAGGCGGCGTCCACTGCTGGGTGTCGTGAGCACCAAGCGATCGCCAAAAAAACAAATAAACAAATAGGTTTTTGCAACCGCGCTCGCTAATTCTCGGCGGCCGTACCACATCGGCAGTCTCAGGTTCGCGACAGTGCCTCCATTGCCAATGCCCCCGCGCCGGTACGCGTCCGACCTGCCCGTACTTTTGGGGCCGAGCATTGATTCCAGACCGCAATCCATGTCTACGGGAGACCCATGATGAAAACAAGACTCTTCGCTTCTGCACTCGCCGTCGCGCTGGTCGGACTTGTCGCGGCACCGGCGAGCAGTGCACGTGTTGTCCAGTTGGTCGTGGAGCAGCGTTCTTCATACCTCGGCGGAGCGAGCTGGGGTAACGCCGGGCCCTACGAAATGTTGCGCGGAACCGCGTTTCTGGTGGCTGATCCGCGCAACCCCCACGATGCAGTGATCGTCGATCTCGAGAATGCGCCGCGCAATGCCGCTGGACTCGTGGAGTTCAGCACGCCCTTTCTGATCCTGAAGCCGGTGGACATGCTACGCAGCAACCACAAGATTTTTTACGCCGTCAACAATCGCGGCAACAACCTGGAAGGCCTGTTGACGGCAACCACTGCCGGCCAGGTATCTGGAACGGACGCCGGCTACGCGATGACGCAGGGTTACGTGGTCGTGGATGCCGGGTGGGAGGGCGACGTTGTACCAACGGCGACCAAGTTGGTGGCCAATCTGCCACGCGCGCGAATGCCCGACGGCGATCCCATCACCGGCCCGATGCGTTACGAGTATTCAGACCGGGCCTCGGGGACCTTCACCACCAACCTCGAAGGGACGCCGGGGTTCCTTTCGTATCAAGCAGCGGACACCGACACGGACAGTGCCACGTTCACCGTTGCCGACTCGGAATACGGCCCGAAGACCAGGATTTCGCCGACGCGCTGGGCATTTGGAAAGTGCCCAACCGGTGAGGCGAGCCTGGTCCCCGATGACGTCGACCTTTGCTACTTCGACGGCTTTGACAATACCAAAATCTACGAACTCATCTACCAGGCAAAGAATCCGATCGTGATGGGACTCGGCTTCGCCACGACGCGCGACATCGGGTCGTTCCTGCGCTACGAGTTGCGCGACGATGCCGGCAATCCCAATCCCGTAGGGCCCGGCATCCGGCGGTCCTATGCCGCGGGGGGCTCGCAGACCGGTGGCTACCTGCGCGACTACATCTATCTCGGGTTCAATGAGGACGAGACGGGGCGCAAGGTATTCGACGGCATCATTCCCTGGATCGCCGGCACCGACCGCGTCTTCATCAACGTGCGCTTCGCCGACCCTAACACGTACTCTGAACAGGATCGCCAACACAATTACCTTCAGAGCAGTTATCCGCCCTTCACCTATGCGGTGACCACTGACCCCATCTCCGGTATTCACGACGGGATCCTGAAACGCCCGCGAACCGACCCGCTGGTCATGCAGGTCGATTCCGAGAGCGAGTTCTGGCAACTGCACGGCTCTCTCAATGTGGTCGACGGCCTAGGCAAGCCGGTCGCCATTCCGTACAACGCGCGTCTTTATTTCGTGGGCAACACGGCGCACGCCTTTATTTCCGGCAGCTTTCTCTTTCCAACGCCCGGCGCTGCTGCGCTGTGCTCGAATCCGACGCCGGGCAGCGGGATCAATTGGGAAACGCTGAGGGCGACGCTCCGCAACATCGACCGCTGGGCGGAGGCATCCGGCCACCAGCGGGGCGACGATGCAGAAGGGTTCGAGCCGCCGAAGAGCAATTATCCAAGCGTCCTCGATGGAACACTGGTTACCCTGAACGAGGCGGCGGCGGCGTTTCCCGCGATTCCGAATGTCAGCTTTCCGACCGTATACGACACCTATCAGCTGCTGGAATTCGGACCCCGGTTCGGTCCGCAAGGCGGCGTCTTGACCGTCGAACCACCGCTGAACGGACCCAGCTATGCGATCAGGTTGCCGCAGACGGACGCCATCGGCATTCACCTTGCCGGCGTCCACCAGATCGAGTCGCGAGTGCCGCTGGGAACCAGCACGGGCTGGAATATTCGTTCGCCTGCTCACCGCGGGCCCAACCTGTGCGTGCTGACCGGCTCGTACTTTCCATTTGCCGCAACGAAGGCTGAACGACTGCTCAGCGGAGACCCCCGTCCTTCCCTGCAGGAGACCTATGTGAATCACGACGGTTTCGTGAATGCGGTGAGAGCGGCGGCGCGCGAACTGGTCCGTGAGAGGTTCCTGCTCGAGGCTGATGCAGACGCGGACGTGGATGCGGCTGAGGCGAGCAATGTGCTTCAGTAGTGGCGCGACTCGTCGGGCGCGCCGCCGGGCCGATCGCTCGCACAGCCCGATACCCGGTCCGGCGCGAATCCGAGCTGGCTCCTTGCGATCCGAACCAGCGCACGCCCGGTCGCGTCCAGGCCTGGCATCGCCGACTCGGCGCGCAGCAGAGCCTGCTCGGTATCCAGATCGAGCCGACGGAACTGACCGGCCGCCTCGGCCGATCGGCCGTTCGGCCCGGTCGCCCGCACGTGCCACAGGTACTGAGCGCTCGCCTGCAGTTGCAAGGTCGCGGGCAGCTCGAAGTCCGCATCGTGTGTCTGCGCTTCGAACAGCACGATGCCGTCGTCGTCGATCAGGCGGACCCTGTAGAGCCACTGGGCCCCCATCGGTCTCCAGCACAGGCGCATCGCGTCGCGGGCGAGCCGCATGCCCGTCGGACCGTCGGCCCGCAACTCCAGCGTGCTGGCGCCGCGCATCGCCGCGCTGCCCTGAAGCGTCGTCCCTGCCGGCCGGATCCGCAGCGCGCGCAGCACGGAAGCCATATCGCGCTTCGCAACCAGGCCCGACCGGGTGCGTGGCTCAATCGAATCGACGTGCGCCAGGAAACGCCCCGGACCCTGCAACTCGAAAATCGCCCCGGACTTCGGATAGGCCAACACGATCCGCGCGCCAGGATCCAGCACGACGATTGCGCCCCGCTCGATCGGGTCCGCCACCTCGAGACGTGCAGCACGACCACGCGCGAGGACCCGGGCCGAACCGTCCACCTCGGTCACGATCGCGACCGGCTGCGCGGAACCGGGTTCGGCGCGCACGCAAGCCGGCACCGTCCACAAGATCGCCAGAGCACTGACCGCGCACCACGTCCTCATGTCAATTGCTCCTCCGTGGCAATCTCGCCCGTCGCGCTCAGGTTAGCTCCTGGGGGCAGCTCGGAGTGTCGAATCTTGCACACCGCGCGCACTCAGGATTCACCGACCGGGCGCCAGCCTGCGATGGAAACCGGCGAGTGACCGCGCAGCGCAACCTCGCCCAAGGGGCAGGGAGCCGGACTGCAGGAACCGGGATCCGGCGAGTGCATCGGGCCGAGCCGGTCGAACACTGCCATCGTCATCAGGACCGGATAGCCGAGAGACTTTGAGAGATCCTGCAAGCGTGCCGCCACGTTGACCACGTCGCCAATCGCGGTGAAGTCCTTGCGCTCTCCACTGCCCAGGTCGCCGAACACGGCTTCGCCGAAGGAGATACCCACGGCCAGGTCCAAACCCGCCTGCGCCGAACCGGGAATGGAGTCCAGCAGCTGCCGCCCGTGCGCCACGATGTCGCACGCGGCCTGGAACGCGGCGCGACAGGGGTCGACGTGGAGCTCGGGCGCGCCGAACAGAACCATCAGGCCGTCGCCGCGGAAATTGTCGATCGTTCCGCCGTGCCGGTGAATCTGCGGCGTCACCGCCGCGAAATACCGGTTCAGCACATCGAACACCTGCCCCGGCTCGGTCACTTCGGACCATGCGGTAAAACCTCGCAGATCCGCGAACAGGAAGGCCATGTCGCGCCGCCCGGTCCCTGTGCCCAGTCGACCGCTGACGATCGCCTTGAACACCTGCGGACTTACATAACCGCCAAAGGTTTGCGCAAGCCGGGCCCGCTCGCGCCGGGCCAACACGACATCCAGCGAGGTGCGAACCGCCGCCGCCGTCACGCCGGACAAAACCGGCGCGGAGAGCCCGAGCCGCCACCCGAACGCGTGCAGCAGCGTTGCCACCAGCACACCGCCGGCCACGGCCATCATGAGTCCAACCCAGCGCCAGCCGATCTGCGGCACCCAGCCGAGCACCACCAGCGCCAGTGCCGATCCGGCGACGATCCAGCCGGGCACCGCACGGATCAGACCGGCGCCGAGTACCGAGCGCAGCAGTTGCGCATGGATCACCACCGCGGGAGGCGCGGTGTTCGGATATTCCCAGCCGACCAGCGATACCGGTTGGGCAACGCGGTCAACGTAAGGCAGCACGCTCCCGATCACGACGACGCGCCCCTCGAACCGTTCGCGTAACGCGGCGCCACGGCCCGATGTGGCCGCCTCGGCCACGTCGATCAACGGCACGTAGGAGAAGGCCGCGCCACGCGTGTAATCGATCCATCCCGGCTCGGCGACCTCGGCCGCGCGACCCAGGCGATACGAAATCTCGCCGGCCAGGGTGCGCACTCCGGGCGCCGACAGCCGCGGATCGAAGCGACGCACGATGCCGTCGCGGTCGACCGGCAACTGCGCGGTCACCAGCCCGTGTTCGCCGACCGCGGCCACGAAGGGAGCAAACGGCACCCGCAGGCGTCCGTCGGCGTCCGGCTCCAGCACGAAGACGACGGGCGCTCGCCGGCCGGCAAGGCTCAGGCCGCGGATCAGAGCGGCGTCGGATCCGGGAGCCAGGTGGTCGAAAGAGCGCTCGGGAAGAACGAGGTCGAGCGCGATCGCCCGCGCGCCTGCGCTCGAAATCGCGTCCAGCGCCTGGCCGAGCAGTCCGTGGATCATCGCGATCGGCACGTGGGCCCGGTCCAGCGTTGACTCGTCGATGCCGACGATCAGGATTTCGGGCCCATCGGTGCCGGACCGATCCGCGCGCCATGCGCGGATCGTTTCAACCTGCGCGTCGAACAGCCTGTCGTCCAGCGATTCGAGTCCGCCGCAGCCCGACAGCGTTGCAAACGCGAGCAGTGCAGCAACCGGCGCGCCGCGACGCGCGAGGCTTCGCGCTCGCCATGGAGGCGCGCCTACCGCCAAGACGTACACCTTAAGCCGCGTAGCCCAGCCGCGTGTGAATTATCGCAACCGCCGCTCAAACGGTTGTCAACGCTGGCACGGAATGGATAATCGTCTTCGCCATCAGCGATCGAACCCCAACCTGGGATCGCCAGCGCCCGGTCACTGGAGGACTCCGTGTCTACCGTGCAGCAGAACATTGCGGCCATCGAGGATCCCGTGGTGCGTGAACTGGCGACACGCGGCCAGATCCGCAGTTTCCCGAAGAACACCGTGTTCATCAATGAGGGAGACCGGGGCGACTCGCTGTTCGTCATCGTCACCGGGCGCGTCAAGGTCTTCGTATCGGACAACCAGGGCCGGGAGATGATTCTCGATATCCATGGGCCGGGACAGTACGTCGGAGAGATGGCGCTCGACGGGCGGCCGCGATCGGCGTCGGTGATGACGCTGGAGGCCACGATCTGCGCGATGGTGACGCGGGACGCCTTGAAGGACGCGATCGTCGCCAACCCGGATCTGGCGATGTCCCTGATCGAGGAGCTGATCGATCGGGCCCGGATCGCGACCGACACGATCAAGAACCTCGCGCTGATGGACGTCTACGGTCGGGTGGCGCGGCTGCTGCTTTCGCTCGCGCGCGAGCGCGACGGCAAGCTGGTGGTCCCGGAGCGGCTGACGCAGCAGGACATCGCGGACCGCGTCGGAGCCTCGCGTGACATGATCAGCCGCATCTTCAAGGATCTGACGACCGGCGGCTACGTCACCGTGGTCGACCGGCAGATCACGCTGAACCGGCGGCCCCCGCCGCGCTGGTGATTGAGTTAGGTAGAAGAGATAACGCGGGACCCTCCCCCCGGCGTAGCCGGGCGACGCCCGGCCCCTCTCCCTAAAGGGGCCACCGGCCTCATTCCGGGCAGGTCACAGACCCTTGCGCTCCGCGATCCAGCGGTCGATGCGCGCTTCCAGCGCCGTCAACGGCACCGACCCGACTGCCAGCACCGCGTCGTCGAAGTCTCTCAGGTCGAACCTCGGACCGAGCGCGTGCTGAGCGCGCGTGCGCAGTTCCGAGATCTTCAGCTGCCCGACCTTGTAGGCCAGAGCCTGACCCGGGTCGCCGATGTAGCGGTCGATCTCGTTGACGATGTCCAGTTCGGTCTTGGCGGCGTTGTCCTTGAAATAAGCGATCGCCTGGTCGCGACTCCACCCCTTGGCGTGCAGGCCCGTATCGACCACCAGCCGCACCGCGCGCCACATCTCGTAGGTGAGCTGCCCGAAGCGGTCGTACGGATTTTCGTACAGGCCCATGTCGTAGCCCAGCTGCTCGGCATACAGGGCCCAACCCTCACCATACGCGACGAAGTACGCGGTCTTGCGGAACATCGGCGCATCGGGCAGCTCGAGTGCGCGCGCGAACTGGAAGTGGTGACCCGGCACCGCCTCGTGCAGCGTGAGCGGCATCATTTCCCAGGACGGCCGCGATTCGGGTTTGTACAGGTTGACGTAGTAATAGCCCGCGCGGGTGCCGTCGGCGGCACCGGGTTGATAGTACGCAGTGGTGGTGTCGGGCGCCGCGGTGGCCGGAATCTCGCGCACGCCGTAGGGCTGGCGCGGAATGTCCCTGAAGACACGCACCAGCTCCGGGTCGATCCGTTTTGCCGTCGCCCGGTAAGCGTTCAACAGCTCGTCAGGGGTCTTGTAGAAAAATTTCGGGTCATTCCGCAGGTAGGAGAAAAACTCGGGCAGCGAGCCCTTGAACCCCAGTTCGGTCTTGAGCTTCTCCATCGCGCTGTGCAGGCGCGCAACTTCCTTCAGACCCGTTTCGTGGATCTGGTCCACGTCCAGGTCGGTGGTCGTCTGGAAGCGAACCAGGAAGCGGTAATAGGCCTTGCCATCGGGCAGGTCGCTGGCGGCGATCGACGCACGCGTCCGTGGCAGGTACTCGTCCTTCAGGTAGGTCTGCAGCTTGCGGAACGCCGGTACGAGCCGGTCGCGGACGGTCGCCTGGGCGTCGGCCTGCAGCGCACCCCGATCGGCTTCGGAGATGCCGTCGGCGAACTTCAGGAAAGGACGATAGAAGGGGCTGCGGGCCGGGTCATCGACGATCTGCTTCGCGATCTGCGCCGGCACGCGCTCCATCAGCACGCGCGGCGGCGTGTTGGCAGCCTTGGCTCCCTCCTTCATCAGCGCGATCGTCTGATCGATATGGTCGGGAAGCGCGGCCATGCGGGCGAGGTATTTGCGGTAATCGGCGGTGACCCTGAACGGCATCACCTCGACAATGGTGTCGTTGAGCTGCGGTCCGTTCTTGTGATCGATCGGCCGCAGATACTCACGAAACCTCTGCCGCTCAATGGCGCGCTGCAGGAGCCATTCGAAGGTGTCGTAGTTCAACTGCTGATCCGGCGACAGCGCGGCCCGATCGATCGCATGCAGGCGCTCCAGGGCGGACCGATCGGATGCTTCGCGCGAGGCGATTGCCGAAGGGCTCAGATCGGTCCAGCGGTCGCCGTAGCGCGTGTCTCCGAAAGCGCTCGCGCTTTCCGGGTGCTCGCGCAGGCCGCGTTCCCACTCGTCCGCGAAAAGGCTGTCCAGGGCCCGGGCGGGCGTCGTGGCGCCGGACGGCGAGCGGGTTGTCATCTGAGCCTTCAACGGCATCGCACCGGTGCCGGCCAGCAAGACTGCCAGAAAGACAACGCAACGAAACATATGCGGCTCCTTCCGGCCGGAGGCCGGAAAAGGGGTCGGGGGTGAGGGTTCTGCGGGATCTTTTTCACCGACGCCGTCAGTGGTCGAACGTCTTCGCGTACTGCTGCCGCAATACGTTCTTCTGGACCTTGCCCATCGCGTTGCGCGGCAGCTCCGGCACTTGCCAGACCCGCTTGGGCACTTTGAAGCCGGCGATCGCTTCCTTCAGTTTCCCGACCACCTGCGCCGGATCCAGCTCGACGGATCGGTCCATCACCAGGAAGGCGCACACCGCCTCGCCGAAGTCCGGATGCGGCAGTCCGACCACGGCCGACTCGAGCACGCCGGGCAATGCGTTCAGGTAGCCTTCGATTTCCTTCGGGTACACGTTGTATCCGCCGGTGATGATCAGGTCCTTGCGGCGGCCGACCAGTCGGAGGTAGCCCGGCGGAGCGCCCGGCGCTCCGAGACAGCCGAGATCCCCGGTGCGGAACCAGCCGTCGTGCGTGAACTCTTCCTGGGTCCGATCCGGCTGCCTCCAGTATCCGGAAAACACGCTCTGGCTGCGCACCTCGACTTGACCCACCTCGCCCGCGGCCGCCGGCGTGCCGTCGGCGCGGGCGATCCGGACCTGCACGCCGGGCAGCGGCGGGCCTACGGAGCCGGCGATCCGATCGTGCGAGGGGTCGCCGAAATAGGGATTGGATGCCAGCATCAGCGTCTCCGACATGCCGTAGCGCTCGAGCAGCGTGTGGCCCGTGCGTTGCCGGAACTTCTCGAACGTCTCGGCCAGCAGCGGCGCCGAACCCGAGGTGAACAGCCGTATCGAAGCGCAGGCGTGCGCACCGAAGGCCGGCTCCTGCAGCAGGCGCGTGTAGAAGGTCGGCACTCCCATCATCACGGTCGACTGCGGCAACGCGCGCAGCACCTGCTCGACGTCGAAGCGCGGCAGCAAGATCGTCGTGGCGCCGGCCATCAGCGCGCAATGGCAGGCCACGAACAAACCGTGCACGTGAAAAAGCGGCAGCGCATGCAGCAGCACGTCGCGGCCGCCCTGCTCGCGCCGCTGTCGGAAACCCCAGTATTCGTCCAGCACGATCGCGTTGGAGGCGAGGTTGCCATGGCTCAGGACCGCCCCCTTGCTGCGCCCGGTCGTGCCCGACGTGTACACGATCGCCGCCGGCTGATCCGCAGTGCAGCGGGCCGTCGCGAATTCGCCGCTGAAGTCGCGGGCCGCCTGCAGCAGCGTGCCCTGCCCGTGCTCGTCCAGAGAAAAACAGGCCGCGCCGGGTGCCAGCATGTCGAACAGCGACAGGCGCCCCGGCGCGCACACCGCGACGGACGGCTGCGAATCGTCCAGGAAGTGACGCAGCTCGGATTCCTGGTACGCCACGTTCAGCGGCACGTACACCAGGCCGCTGCGCAGCGTCGCCAGGTACAGCATCAACGCCTCGGGCGATTTGTCGACCTGCGCCACCAGGCGTGATCCGGGCGCGAGCTGCAGCCCGGCCAGCAGCGCGGCCATGCGACCCGCCCCCAGGTGAAGCTCGCGCCAGGAAACGTCGCCCGCGCCGGGGACCCGCAGGCAGGCCGCCGAGCGGTCCTGCGGCATCCGCTGCTCGATCAGGCCGTAGAAGTTCGCGTTGTTCATCGCACGCTCAACGGCTGGCGGCGCGCTGCGGCGCTCGGCCGCCGGCCCGCCTCAGAAACACCACCATCATCGCGAGCCCGATCACGATCATCGGCAGCGACAGCCACTGCCCCATCGACAGGTTCCAATGAAGCAGGCCGAGAAATTCGTCCGGCTCGCGGGCAAACTCTGCAATGAAACGCAGCGTCCCGTACCCGATCAGGAACAGGCTCGCGACCGTGCCGGGGGCGCGCGGGCGCCTGCTGTAAAGCCACAGGATCACGAACAGCAGCAACCCCTCCAGCGCCAGCTGATACAGCTGCGAGGGGTGGCGCGCAATGCCATCGTGCGCCTGCGGAAACACCATCGCCCAGGGCCAGACACTCGGGTCGGCCGGACGCCCCCACAGCTCGCCGTTGATGAAGTTGCCCAGCCGGCCAGCGGCCAGGGCGAGCGGAATCAGCGGCACCACGAAATCCGCCACGGTGAAGAAGGGCTTGCCACGCGAGCGCGCGAACAGCCACATCACGATGATCACACCGATGATGCCGCCGTGCGAGGCCATGCCGCCATGCCAGAGCATGAAGATCTCCAGCGGGTGCTGCAGATAGTCGCCCGGCTTGTACAGCAGCACGTAACCGAGACGGCCGCCCACGATCACGCCGAACACGCCCCAGAACAGCAGATCGTCGACGTCCTGCACGCTGATACCACGCCAGGCCTCGCGCGCGCGCACGCGCCCCAGCCAGCCGAACAACAGAAAACCGACCAGGTACATCAGGCCGTACCAGCGCACGGCGAGGGGTCCGATCCTGAAGGCGACCGGGTCGAAATCGGGATGTACGAGCATCGCGGGCGGCTAGCTTCTAGAATCCGGGCATTGTAAGGATCCGAAATGCCCCACAACGAACGCTCCAGGAACGTCACCCAGGGTGTGGCCCGCTCGGCCAATCGCGCGATGTATTACGCGATGGGTTACCGCGAGCAGGATTTCGACCGACCGATGATCGGGGTTGCCAACGCGCACTCGACGATCACGCCGTGCAACTCCGGGCTGCAGCGGCTGGCCGACGCCGCGCTGGAGGAAATCGCGCGCCGCGAGGCCAACTCGCAGATCTTCGGGGTCCCGACCATCTCGGACGGCATCGGGATGGGCACCGAGGGGATGAAGTACTCGCTGGTGTCGCGCGAAGTGATCGCCGACGCGATCGAGACCTGCGTGAACGGCCAGTGGATGGACGGCCTGGTCGCGATCGGCGGCTGCGACAAGAACATGCCCGGCGCGATGATGGCGATCGCGCGCTGCAACGTCCCCGCGGTCTTCGTGTACGGCGGCACGGTGAAGCCGGGCCGCTACAAGGACAAGGACCTGACGATCGTGTCGGCCTTCGAGGCGGTGGGCGAGTTCACCGCGGGCCGGATGAGCGAAGAGGACTTCAAGCAGATCGAGAAGCGCTGTATTCCGGGCTCGGGGTCCTGCGGCGGCATGTACACGGCCAACACGATGAGCTCCTCGTTCGAGGCGCTCGGCATGAGCCTGCTGTATTCGTCGACCATGGCCAACCCGGACGGCGACAAACTCGACAGCACCACCGAATCGGCCCGCGTGCTGATGCGGGCCGTGGAGCAGAACCTGAAGCCGCTTGACATCATCACGCGCGAGTCGATCGAGAACGCCATCAGCCTGGTGATGGCGGTGGGTGGCTCGACCAACGCGGTGCTGCACTATCTGGCCATCGCGCAGGCAGCGCGGGTAGCATTGACCATCGACGACTTCGAGCGGATCCGCCGCCGCGTGCCGGTGCTGTGCGACCTGAAACCGTCGGGGCGCTACGTCGCGACCGACCTGCACCGCGCCGGCGGCGTTCCGCAGGTGCTCAAGATCCTGCTCGCCAACGGCCTGCTGCACGGCCGGTGCATGACGATCACGGGCCGCACGATCGAGCAGGAGCTCGAAAAGGTGCCGGCGCAGCCGCGCTCCGACCAGGACGTGATCCGGCCGTTCAGCGATCCGCTGTATCGCCAGGGCCACCTGGCCATCCTGAAGGGGAACCTGTCGCCCGAAGGGTGCGTGGCAAAGATTACCGGGTTGAAGAAGACGGCCATCACGGGACCAGCGCGCGTGTTCGATTCGGAGGACGCTGCGATGCAGGCGATCCTGGACGACCGGATCCGCGCCGGCGACGTGATCGTGATCCGCTACGAAGGGCCGAAGGGAGGCCCCGGCATGCGGGAGATGCTCTCGCCCACGTCGGCCCTGATCGGCAAGGGGCTGGGCGACAGCGTGGGGCTGATCACCGACGGGCGCTTTTCGGGCGGAACCTGGGGCATGGTGGTCGGTCACGTCGCGCCCGAGGCCTACGTGGGCGGGCTGATCGCGCTGGTGCAGGAAGGCGACTCGATCACGATCGACGCCGACCGCCTGCTGCTGCAGCTGAACGTGGCCGAGGCCGATCTGGCGCGCCGTCGCGCCGCCTGGTCGCGGCCTGCGCCGCGCGCCACGCGCGGCGTGCTGGCCAAGTTCGCGCGGCTGGTGTCCAGCGCGAGCGTGGGAGCGGTCACGGATCAGCCGTACGACGGCGCCTGAGCTCGCGCAAGCGGGCAAGTCCTGTGCCTGTCGTGATCGTCCGACGGAAGACGGGCTTTATAACAGGCGAGCAACAGATGTTCTTGAACATCTCGTGATATCGGCAACAATCCGTGTTTCGCCTCGGCGGCCGGCCCGGTGGTACGGACATGCATATCAGCGCGATCGCGGTAATTGCAGTCATTTGCCTGGTTGCGCTGGTGCTCGTCTCCTATGTCGTGGAGGCGTTGCGGCCGCGCCCGAGACGTCCCGACCAGCTGCCGTGGGCCCCTGGCATACCGATCCAGACTGCGGAAGTGCGCGGTATCCAGGTGCGGTACATCAAGACCGGCTCGGGACCCAACGTCGTGTTGCTGCACACGCTGCGCACGCAGCTCGATATCTTCCAGAAAGTCATCCCCGAGCTGGCCAGGCATTTCACGGTCTACGCCTACGACTACCCCGGTCACGGCTGGTCCGATATTGCGCCCAGCGATTACGCGCCGGAGGATTTCTACCAGTGGACTGCCGCGTTCCTCGATGCGCTCCGCATCGACCAGGCGTCCATGATCGGCATCTCGATCGGCGGCACCATCGCTCTCGTGATGGCCGCGCGCGGCAACCCGCGCATCGAGCGCGTGATCGCGATCAACCCGTACGACTACTGGCCGAGCGGCGGCATTCGCAAGAGCTCGCTGATGGCCCGCCTGATTCTGGGTCCGGCCGGAGTGCCGATCCTGGGGGCGACGCTGATGCGGCTGCGCAACCGCCTGGTCTCCGACCTGATCATGGGGGGCGGGGTCGCATCCGCCGATGCGCTGCCGCCGCAGCTCAAAAAAGAGCTCTACGACGTCGGCGCGCGGCCCGGCCACTACCAGGCCTTCCTGCGCCTGCTGTCCCATGAGGCGCTCTGGCCCAGGGCGCGAAACGAATACCCGCGCATCAGGACTCCGACCCTGCTCGTGTACGGCGATCAGGACTGGGCGCCGGTCGCGATGCGCGAGCAGGAGCGCTCGCTGATCCCCGGGGTGGAGATGACGACGGTCGGCAAGGGCGGCCATTTCCTCACATTGGACAGGCCTCGCGAGCTGACCGATCTGATCCTCCGATTCATCGCGGGCGCGCGCGGCCCGGGGGCGGGGCGTTCCTGATGTGAACGGCTGATCGCAGGCAGATGGAGGGGGCCAGCCGAGCGCCCTCGAATCAGCGGCGCTCGACCCAGTACAGCGCGCCCAGTGCGACCGACAGCACCAGCAGGCCGGGCAGCGCGGCGACCACGATCGGCGGCCAGGTGTTCAGCAGACCCAGGTGCGAGAACAGCTTGTTCATCGCGTAAAAGACCACCCCGATCATGATGCCGGAGAACACCTTCAAGCTCGTCGTGCCGCTGCGCACGTGCAGGTAGGCAAACGGCAGCGCGAGCGTCATCATCACCAGGATCGCCAGCGGGTAGAACATCTTGTTCCAGAAGGCGATCTCGAAGCGGTCGGTGCGCTGCCGGTTCTCGACCAGGTGGCGAATGTAGCGCGACAGGTTCAGAGCCCCCATCCGCTCCGGCTGCAGCAGCAGCGCGCCGAAGATCTCCGGCGTCAACCCCGAGCGCCACAGGCGTTCCGGCTGCCGTATCACCTCGGTATGCTGCGAGGTCGGAGAGACGTCGTTGGCCACCAGGGCCGGAATCGAGGTCTCGACCACATCCGACAGATTCCAGCCCTTGCCACGCACGTAACGCCCGCTGGCGGCGGTGCTGACCGAGCGCAGGCGCATCTGCGGGTCGAATTCGTAGATGCGCCAATGGTCGACGGAGGTGTCCGTGTTCACGTGGTTGACGTTCACGAAACGCAGCCGTGGCTCGCCGTCGCCGCCATCGGCGATCGCGTCGCGAACCCAGACGCCCGAGCGGAATTCCTGCGCCAGTGCCGAGCCGGACGCGCGCAGCTTCAGCCGCCGCGCCAGGTCCTCGGCCGAGGGCGCAACCGCCTCGCCGAACAGGTAAGTGAGCACGACGAAGCCGGCGCCGATCTGCACGATCGTGATGGCCAGCCGCTGCGTGGTCAGGCCCGCCACCCGCATGATCGTGAACTCGGAGTTGGCCGCGAGCTTGGACAGCGCGTAGATCGTGCCGATCAGCGCCGCGATCGGCATCAGTTCGTAGGTGCGCGAGGGCATCAACAGCGCCACGAACGCCAGCGCGTGGGCAGGCCGATAGCCGGCGTGACCGACGTCGTCGAACTCCTTGATCAGGTCGAACATCGCGAACAGGGCCACCAGCGCCAGCAGCACGAAACCGGTCGAGGCAGCGACCTCGCGCCAAACGTAGCGTCTGAGCGTGTTCATGAACCGCGCGCAGCCTTGCTGGATGCCACGGTGGCCGCCTTCCACGCGCGGGGGTCGATCCAGCGCGGCAGCCATCGTTGCAGATACACGCGCCTCACAAACAGCAAGACCACCAGCAGGAAGGCGACCAGGTGCGTCAGCCAGGCGGCCGCCGCGAATCCCATCCGGCTCTGCTGGACCCAGGCCTGCGTGATCTGGATTCCGTCCAGGTACACCACGAACAGCAACACCGCGACGATCAGATTGGCGGAGCGGCCGACACGCGGATTGACGAACGCCAGCGGCACCGCCAGCAGCGCCAGCATGATCGCCACGATCGGCAGGCCCAGCCGCCACAGCAGCTCGCCACGGTGCAGCGGGGTCGGCTCGATCAGCAGGTCCAGCGTCGGCAGCGCGCGCGCCGTGGACGGCGACAAGCTGCTCTGCACGGGCTGGTCGAGCGGGACCGAATAGCGCTCGAACTCCACCACCCGGAACCCGGGTGCGCCGGGCACTCCCTCGTAGCGCCGCCCCTGCCTGAGCGTCAGCACGCGCGAGGCATCGGCCCGGACCTCGACCTCGCCTTCGGCCGCGGCGATCACGCTTTCCTGGCCGGGCGCGCGGTGGTCGACGAATACGTTGCGCACGCGCGCGCCGTCCAGGTCGACCGACTCGACGAAGAAAACACGGTCGGCCGAGCTGGACTCGGCGAATCGCCCGGGCATCACTTTCTTCAGGTCGTCGCGCTGCTCGAAGCGCGAGCGGCTTTCCGCGATCTGGCGGTTGGCCCATGGAGCGACCCCGAACGTCAACAGCGCGATCAGCAGCACGGGCGGCAGCGCGAAGCGCATCACCGGCCGCACCCACGCCAGCAGGCTGCGGCCGGAGGCGAACCAGACGACCATTTCCGAATCGCGGAAGGCGCGCGACATCGCCATCAGCACCGACACGAACACCGTCAGCGTCAGCACCACCGGCAGGTTGGTCAGCGCCGACAACGCCAGCAGGGAGGCGACTGCGCCGCTGTCGATCTCGCCGTTGGCCGCCTCGCCCAGGATGCGCACCAGCCCGACCGAAAACAGGATGCAGAACAGGACGGTGAAGACCGCGCCCGCGGTGCTGGCGAGTTCGCGTGCGATCGCACGCCGGAAGATCATCGGGGGGCACGGCCGCTATACTGCGCGGCTCTCGATAGGCTCGACTCCGGTCTCACCCTTCGTTGCCGCCAGCGGGACGCCAAACCTTATGGAATTTAACACGAAGATCGCGTTGCCCGAGACGTTCAAGGCCGACTGCGTGGCGGTCGGCGTTTTCGACGAGGGTGGGCTGACCCCATCGGCGCGCCGGATCGACGGCATCACGCGCGGCGCGCTGCGCGCTGCGCTGGCCAGCGGCGACATCAGCGGCGCCCGCGGCACCTCGCTTCTGCTCAGAGCAGTTCCGGGCGTGGCCAGCTCGCGCGTGCTGCTGGTCGGACTGGGCAAGCCGGAGGAGTTCGGCGATCGGGCGTACGCCGACGCGGTGCGCACCGCGGTCAGGAACGCGGGGTCGGGCAGCGCCTCGCTCGCGATCGCCGCCTCCGAATGGCGAGTCAAGGGGCGCGATCCGCGCTGGCATGCCTCGGCGCTGGTGGTGGCCGCGCGCGAGGTGCCCTTCCGCTCCGACGAGCTCAAGACCAAGAAGGAGGACAACGCGACGCGCCTGGCACGAATCCACCTGTTGCTGGACAAGCGCGACGCCGCGGTCGACAAGGGGCTAGCGGAGGGCCGCGCGATCGCCAACGGCGCCGATCTGGCCAAGCGGCTCGGCAATCTGCCGGCCAATATCTGCACGCCCGACTACCTGGGCCAGCAAGCCCGCAAGCTGCAAAGGGACTGGGGTATCGGCGTGCAGGTGCTCGATCGCAGGCAGATCGAGGCGCTCCGGATGGGCGCCTTCCTGTCGGTCGCGAAGGGCTCGGACCAGCCGCCGCGCCTGATCGTCGCCAAATACCAGGGCGCCAGCCGCGGCCGCTTCACCGATCCGATCGCGCTGGTCGGCAAGGGGATCACGTTCGACACGGGCGGCATCTCGATCAAGCCGGCTGCCGAGATGGACGAAATGAAGTTCGACATGTGCGGAGCCGCTTCAGTGCTGGGCGCACTGCGCGCGGCGGCCGAGCTGAAGCTCAAGGTGAACGTGCTCGGCGTAATCCCCACCTGCGAGAACATGCCGTCGGGCCGCGCGACCAAGCCGGGCGACATCGTCACATCGATGTCGGGGCAAACGGTCGAGGTGCTGAACACCGATGCCGAGGGCCGCCTGATCCTGTGCGACGCACTCACCTACGTGCAGCGCTTCAAGCCGTCGGCCGTGGTCGACATCGCGACCCTGACCGGCGCGATAATCGTCTCGCTGGGCAACGTGCATTCGGGCCTTTTCAGTCCCGACGACGAGCTGGCCGCCGAGCTGATGGAAGCGGCCAGCCGCGCTTCGGATCGGGCCTGGCGGATGCCGGTGGACGACGACTATCAGGACCAGCTCAAATCGAACTTCGCGGACATGGCCAATATCGGGATCCGGGGCAACGCCGGATCGATCGTGGCGGCCTGCTTCCTGGCGCGCTTCACCAAGGGCATGCGCTGGGCTCACCTGGACGTGGCCGGAACGGCCTTTCGCGGAGGCGGCGCCAAGGGCGCGACCGGGCGGCCCGTGCCCCTGCTGACCCACTTCCTGCTGGCGCGCGCCGGCGCCTAAACCCTTTCGGTGAACCTCAGCTTCGAAGTGCGATATCTCCTGCTGTAGTTGTCAGCTTCGGAACCGAAAAGCGGGAGGATCGGCTTCGAGTGGGGTCTGCGACCCCCCTCGAGCACCCCCCGCGGCATTCACAAGCGTCGCTCTTGCCCCCATACCGCCGCGCCTTATCATCCAGTTCATGGACCGTGTGGAGTTTCGGCCGGGACAGGGGGCTCTCCCGTCAGCGGGAGCGGGCGCCCCTGTCGCACAGGCGGCTGAAGGGGGATCGCCGCGCGTCGTGATCGACTTTCACTTCAACGTCGACCACCCGCTGATCCATGCGTGCCGCGTCGTGCGCAAGGCGCTCGGAAATCATCGCACGGTGCTGGTGTTCAGCCGCGACGCGCAGCGGCTGGCGCGGCTCGACTCGGCGCTGTGGACCTTCTCGGCGCTCGACTTCCTCCCGCACGCGTATGCCGACTCCGAGCTGGCCGATCGCACTCCCGTTTGGCTGTCGATGACGGCGCTCGGCGATCGCGACCGCGATGTGCTGCTGCTGCTGGACGACGAAGCGGTCCCGGATTTCGGGGTCTGGTTCGGGCGCTTCGAGCGAGTCATCGAAATCGTCTCCAACGAAGAAGAGGACCGCGCGCGCGCGCGTGTCCGCTTCAAGGCCTATCGGGACAGCGGCTTCGCGCCCTGCTCGCACCAGATCGCCTCCCCATGAGCGCTTCGGCCAAGGACTCGGATCCGCCGGACGACACGTCGATCCCGGTGCTCACCGAGCGACTGACGCTGCCTCCGCTGGAGTTCGACACCACGCTGCCCCAGGAGCCGAAGGCGCGACCGGGCGGCGCGCCGCTGCCACTGGACACCTCGCTGCCGTCGAACTTTCCGCCCAAGGCAGCGCCGGCGCCGGCGAAGGCGGCAGCTCCGGCCCCGGCCCGACCCGCTCCGTCTCCGGTTCCGGCTCCCGCCGCGGCCCGACCCGCCCCTGCTCCGGCTCCCGCCGCGGCCCGACCCGCGCCGGCTCCGGCGACTGCGCCCCCCGCCCGGGCGACCGCGCCGGCCGAAAGTTCCACCACGCAGCACTGGACGCGGATCGAACTGGAGCTGCGCGCGTCGATCCTGCAGGCGATCGCGGACGCGTTGCCCCAGCAGATCGACACGATCGTCCGCAGCCGAATGGGCGGCGCGATCGAACGGCTGATGGAAGAACTCGTGGCCGAAACACGGCTGGCGGTGGCCGCCTCGTTGCGCGACATCGTCGACCAGGCGGTGCGCGCCGAGCTCGCCCGGCTGCGCTCCCACAAACGCTGAGCGGGACAGCCGTCGCGCAGATGACGTCCAGGGACGCCGAGCGCATCGCCGTGTTGCCCAAGAGCTTCGAGCCGGCGGCCGTCGAGCGCGCCTGGTATCCGGTGTGGCAGGCGCGCGGCTATTTCCGTGCTGGCCTCGCGCCCGGCCGTCCGGCGTTCGGCATCCAGCTGCCGCCGCCGAACGTGACCGGCATCCTGCACATGGGGCACGCGTTCAACCAGACCATCATGGACGCGCTGACCCGCCATCACCGGATGCAGGGCTACAACACGCTCTGGCTGCCTGGAACCGACCACGCCGGCATCGCCACGCAGATCGTGGTGGAGCGGCAACTCGAGCAGCAGGGCCTCGCGCGCAGCAAGATGTCGCGCGAGGAGTTCGTCGAGCGGGTGTGGCATTGGAAGACGTATTCAGGGGACACGATCCTCGAGCAGATGAAGCGGCTCGGCGACTCGTGCGACTGGGACCGCACCTATTTCACGATGGACGAACGGCTGTCGCGCGTCGTGGTCGAGACCTTCGTGCGCTTGTACGAGCAGGGTCTGATCTACCGCGGCCAGCGCCTGGTCAACTGGGATCCGGCGCTGCAGACCGCGGTGTCGGACCTGGAAGTGGAAAACGAGGAAGAAGAAGGCCGGATCTGGGAGATCCGCTACCCGGGCGCCGACGGCAGCGAGGCAGTGGTGGTCGCGACGACCCGCCCCGAGACGATGCTCGGAGACGTCGCGGTCGCGGTCAACCCGGACGATCCGCGCTTCCGGGCGAAAATCGGCACGCAGGTGGTGCTGCCGCTCACCGGCCGCACGATCCCGGTGATCGCGGACTCCTACGTGGACCCGCAGTTCGGCACTGGCTGCGTGAAGATCACGCCCGCGCACGACTTCAACGATTTTGCGATCGCGCAGCGCCATGGCCTGACGCCGCTGTCGATCCTGACCCCGACCGCCGCGATCAACGAGAACGCCCCGGCCAAGTACCGGGGACTGGACCGCTACGCGGCGCGCGAGGCCGTGTTGCGGGATCTGCGGGCCGCCGGACTTCTGATGGCGGAGCGGGCGCACCGGATGGTCGTGCCGCGCGGTGGCCGCACCGGAGCCGTGATCGAGCCGATGCTGTCCGAACAGTGGTACGTCGCGATGAAGCAGCCCTGCCCGCAAGGCCCCAACGCGGGCAAGTCGCTGGCGCAGATCGCGCTGGAGGCGGTCGACAGCGGGGCGGTGCGCATCTTCCCGGACCAGTGGCGCCTCGTGTACCGGCATTGGCTGGACAACATCCAGGACTGGTGCATCTCGCGACAGCTGTGGTGGGGTCACCAGATTCCCGCCTGGTACGACGAGCAGGGGCGCGTGTTCGTGGCCCGCTCGGAAGCCGAGGCGCGCCTTCTCGCCGGCGGCCAGGGGCTGCATCGCGACCCCGATGTGCTCGACACCTGGTACTCGTCGGCTCTGGTGCCGTTTTCCACGCTCGGATGGCCTCAGCCCACTGGCGCCGACCGCGAGGCCTACGAGCTGTACCTGCCCTCCTCCGTGCTGGTGACCGGCCACGAGATCCTGTTCTTCTGGGTCGCGCGGATGATTTTCATGACGCGGCACTTCACCGGCCGGGTGCCGTTTCGCGACGTCTACATCCACGGCATCGTGCGCGACGCCGAAGGCCGCAAGATGAGCAAGTCCGAGGGCAACACGATCGACCCGGTGGACCTGCTGGACGGAATCTCGCTGGACGGCCTGATCAAGAAGAACACGACCGGGCTGCGCCGGCCGCAGGACGCGCCCAAGGTCGAGGCCAGGCTGCGCAGGGAGTTTCCGGAAGGGATACCGGCCTACGGCGCCGACGCGCTGCGCTTCACGATGGCCGCCTACGCCACGCTCGGCCGCGAGGTCAATTTCGACTTCAAGCGCTGCGAGGGCTATCGCAACTTCTGCAACAAGCTGTGGAACGCGACCCGGTTCGTGCTGATGAACACCGAGCAGCACGATTGCGGGTTCGGCAGCGGCGAGCTCGAATTGTCGTTGGTGGACCGCTGGATCGTGGGCGAGTTGCAGCGCACGCAGGCCGAGGTCAAGCGGGGCTTCGGCGATTATCGGCTCGACAACGTGGCCAACGCGCTGTACCGGTTCGTGTGGGACGAGTACTGCGACTGGTACGTGGAGCTGGCCAAGGTCCAGCTGGCCACCGGCAGCCCGGCGCAGCAGCGCGGTACGCGCCGCACGCTGCTGGAGGTGCTGGAAGCGGCGCTGCGACTGCTGCACCCGATCACGCCGTTCATCACCGAGGAGCTGTGGCAGCGCGTGTCGGTTCTGGCCGCGCTGCGGGGCGAGTCGGAGGAGGCTTCGGTGATGGTGCAGCCGTACCCGCAGCCGGATCCGGCCCGGATCGATCCGCAGGCCGATGCGGAGATGGCACTGCTGAAGCGCATCGTCGACGCCTGCCGCAACCTGCGCGGTGAAATGAACCTGTCGCCGGCCGCCCGCGTGCCGCTGGCGCTGACTCCGCGCGACGCGCGGGGCGAGGCGCTCGTCCCGTACCTGATGGCACTGGCCCGGCTGTCCGCGGTCGAGCGGGTCGACGCGCTGGCCGGCTCAGCGGGTGCGGGCGCTGCGCCGGTGGCCGTGGTCGGCGAGTACCGGCTGATGCTGAAAGTCGAGGTCGACATCGCCGCAGAACGCGAGCGCCTGGGCAAGGAAATCGCCCGCGTGAAGGGCGAGGTGGGCAAGAGCGAAGGCAAACTGGCCAACGGATCGTTCGTCGAGCGTGCGCCCGCGCCGGTGGTCGAGCAGGAGCGCCGCCGGCTGGACGAATTCCGATCGACGCTGTCCAAGCTGAACGACCAGCTCGAGCGGCTTTCCGGCCGCTGAAGAATTCGAAACGACCCGCGGCGCGCGAGCACTTCATGATCCCGGTCGTGTACGCATGCGAACAGGCTCTGACGGCGGCGGAATTCATCGACGTTCTGCAGCGCTCCGGCCTGTCCGAACGCCGCCCGGTGGACGACCGCGATCGAATCGAACGGATGCTCGCGCACTCGAACCTGATTGTCACGGCTCGGGTCGACGGCCGGCTGGTGGGAGTGTCGCGAGCGCTGACGGATTTCGGATTCTGCTGCTACCTGTCGGACCTGGCGGTCGACCGCAGCTGTCAGCGCTCGGGCATCGGCAGGCGCTTGATCGAGGAGACGCGCCGCGCGGCCGGGCCGCAGGCGGCGTGCATCCTGCTGTCCGCGCCCGGTGCCCTCGACTTCTACCGGGCCATCGGAATGCCGCAGGCCGACAACGCGTTCGTGTTTCAGCGGACGCGATAGTGCGTCACGCTCGCCTCTCGGGCGCCCGCGATGAGCGTCCGGGCTGGAGCGTCAGTACGCGCCCGCCGGCGCGATCGCCTTGTCGACCAGGTTGGCCAGGGCTTTTGATATCGCGCCAATCGCGGGGCAGTTGTCCGCCCCATGGCGATGGCCGATCCAGGCCGGATCGTTGTAACCGATCCAGACGTGGCCCGTTGCGTCCTCCCAGACCAGGACCTTCAGCGGCAAGTCGATGCCGACGGTCTGGCTGCATTCCATGAAGGGCGTTCCGCCTTTCGGATTGCCGAAAACGAGCACCTGCGTCGGCCGCAGCGATAGGCCGACCTTGGCCGCTCCGGCCGCATGATCGATCCGCGCAAAGATGTTCATCCCGCTGTCGCGCGCGATCTTTTCGAAGCGGTCCATCGTCTCGGGCGCGCCGTAGGGACTGCGCACCGCGGTCAGACCGTCGGCCGCGATCGCACAATCGACACAGAAAGCAAGTGCCGTCAGCGCAGCCAGATGTCGCCAGCCGCGGTCCGTTCCTCGGTTCACACTCATGGTTCAGCCTCCAGGTTGGTCCGCCCCTGCCGCTACGGCGGGACGGAACGGCGGTAATACTATGCGGGCATGGATGCTACCGAAATCGCCCTGCGCAACACGTACGACTTCGTACGCGGCAACCTGCGGCCGCACAGCCGGATCCTGGAGGTCGGCTGCGGCAAGGGCGAGCTTGCCCAAAGGCTTCAACAGGATCGGCATCAGCTGCTCGCGCTCGACGTATCGGAGGAGGCGGTGCGCGAAGCGCGGGATCGAGGGGTTGCGGCGCAACGCTGCGACTTCGTCGACTTTCCAGCGTCCGAATCGTTCGATGCCGTCCTGTTTGCACGCTCCCTTCACCACATCCACCCGCTGGAAACCGCTGTCGGCCGCGCTTTCGAACTCCTCAAGCCGGGGGGTGTGCTGCTGGCGGACGAATTCGACCACGAGGCGATGGACCACGACACCGCGCGGTGGCTGTACAGCCTGTCGGAGACGCTCCGGCTGGCCGCAATGGCGCAGCCGAACGATTTCCCCGGACTGGGCGAGCGGGAGCCGCTCGAGCACTGGCTCGAGGAGCACGCTCAGGAACCCTTGCACACGGGGCAGCAGATGACGGCCGCGGTCGCGGCCCTGTTTCCCAGCGTGGGACGAGCGGATTGCTGCTACCTGTTTCGATACTTCTGTCGTGACCTGCGCAATAGCCCAACCGGCTACGAGATCGCCTCGAAGATCCTGGACCTGGAAACCTCGCTGATCGGGCAAAACCGGATCAAGGCGATCGGGATCAGACTGGTCGCCGCTCGATAGCCGGATGGCAACGCCCAACAAGACGGGTCCGGGCTTTTCCGAGCGCTCTGATGCGTCGGCGCGTGGTCAGCTGCGCTTCAGCCGCCTGCTGGCGGAGTACCTTGCACTGGCGTGTCCGTCGCCCTTTCCGGTTTTCGACTCCGGGACTCTGGGCGGCTTCGCGCGAGGCGATGGACACGCGGTACTGGTCCTGCCGGCAAGCCTTCGAAGCGACCGCCAGACCGTGAAGCTGAGGGCGTTCATCACCGGGCTCGGGTACGCCGCCTACGGCTGGAGTCTCGGCGTCAACATGGGTCCGACTGCGCGGGTGCTGGTCGGAATCACCGAACGACTCGCGGAGCTGTCCGCGCGGCATGGGGCGGTCAGCCTGGTCGGGTTCAGCATGGGAGGGCTGTTTGCTCGCTTGCTGAGCGCCCGCTTTCCGGCGCGGGTCCGCCAGGTCATCACCGTGTGCAGCCCGATCCACCAGCCGGCGAGCAGCGTATGGGTACCGCTCGAACCGTTTCTGGGGTTCTGGCCCGCCGTCGATCTGCGCGCGCTGTCGGCCGAGATCGGCGCACAGCCGCCGGTGCCGTCGACCTGCATCTATTCGCGCGACGACGGTATCGTCCGCTGGACACACTGCTGCGACGCGGGAAGCCCCTCTGGCGACAATATCGAAGTGAGCGGCCCGCACGTGACGATGCCGCACAATCCGGAGGTGATACGAATTCTGGTCGCACGCCTGGCGCGTCGGTTCGGACCCGCGTAGGGCCGGTGGCCGGGCCGCGCGTCGTCGCACTCGCCGCCGACGGCGAGCTCGAATACAGTTGCGCGCATGACGCATGTGCTCCGATCACCCGGGCCGGCCGACTACGATGCGATCGCCTCGTGGATCCAGGACGCTGCGCAATGCGTCCGCTGGGGCGGGTCGCACATCCCGTTTCCCTTCTCCGGCGCTGAACTGCCCGGGCTGATCGCGAGCGCCCCTGCGATCGTTCCGGGCGAAATCAGCGCGTCCTTTTCGCTGATCGCGGAATCCGTGGAGTCGGCCGAAGCGGTCGGCTTCGGACAGCTGATCCGGCAGGATCGCACCAGCTTCCGTCTGGGCCGGCTCATCGTCGCTCCGAGCCGTCGCGGCAGTGGCCTTGGCGCGACGCTGTGCCGGCTTCTGATTACGCGTGCCGAATCGTTCCCTGAAGCGGAGTCCGTGAGACTGTTTGTCTATCGCGACAATGCCGCGGCGATTCGCCTTTACTCGAAGCTCGGCTTTATCGAGGCTCCATCTCACACCAGGGCGGAGTTCATGGCAATGCAGAAGAGCATCACCCGGATCGAGCGGTGACGCGTCGCGAAGCGCGCGGAGCAGCGGCCTACTTACCGGGCGGGGCGGGAGCCGGAGCGGGTGCCGCCGACGGAGCGGGGGCGGGCGACGGGGCGGGCGACGGTGCCGGAACGGCGCCCGGCACCGGCGGCACGTCCGACAGCTCGCGCACGCCGGTGACCCAGTATTCGGTGTCGCCGAAGCAACTCGTCGGGAGGCCCTTTTTCTGCTCGTAGGTGAGCGCAACGCGCCGGCCCATCGTCTGGTTGATCTGCGCCACTAAGTGCTCGTCCCGAACGGTGAAGGCGAACTTCTCGGGTACGGTGCCGGGCATCGTCACCATCGCCATCTCGCCTTCCCAGGTCTTGCACAGCCAGCCCTTGCGGCTGAATTTCTGGATCCAGCCGGCACGCTCCCCGGTCGAGTAGCTCCAGTTCATCTCGACGACGACGTACAGCGCGACGACGGCGAGCACAAGCAGCAAAGACAACCAGAACCAGCGTTTCAAGACCCTCACCCCCGCCCCTCTCCCGCGCGCGGGAGAGGGGAGAAAGACGCCTTCACTTCCTGCCCTCTCAAGCTGGAGTGGGGAGACTTAGGATGTCAGTTAGCGCCGCCGCAGGAAATGGACGAACTCGGCGCCGACCGTCAGCTGACGCAGCAGGTCGTTGCCGGTCTGTTTCGAGAAGGCCTGGAAATCGCGGACCGAGCCGCGGTCGGTGCAGACGATCTTCAGGATCTGGCCGCTTTGCATCTCCGCGAGCGCCTTTTTCGCCCGCAGGATTGGCAGCGGGCAGGCCAGGCCCCGCGCGTCGACTTCGCGGTCGTACTCTTCGACGATCATTCCCGGCGTATCCGCATTCATCTGCTGCTCCTTACAAACGCTCGGCCACCCAGGCCTGCACCCTGCTGAGCGCCGAGGGCAGAGCCGCCGGATCGTTGCCGCCGGCCATCGCCATGTCGGGCCGACCACCGCCTTTGCCCCCGACCTGGGAAGCGACGAAGTTCGCCAGTTCCCCCGCCTTGATCCGGCCCACTGCATCCTGCGTGACCCCGGCGGCGATCTGCACCTTGCCGTCCTCGACGCTGGCCAGCACGATCGCCGCGCTTTTCAGCTTGTTCTTCAGCTGATCGAGCGTCTCGCGCAGAGTACGCGCATCGGCTCCGTCCAGCGTCGCGGCCAGCACCTTGACGCCGGACTTTACCTCGACCGCGCGCGCCGCCAGGTCGTCTCCCTGGCCGGCGGCAAGCCGGCTCTTCAGCCGGGCGATTTCCTTGTCCCGTGCCTTCACGTCCTCCAGAATCTGGACGATGCGGTCGTTCGCCTCGGCCACCGGGCTGCGTACCGCCGCGGCGATCGAGGCGAGCTGGGCATCGAGCCACTGCACGTACTCGAGCGCGCCCGCGCCGGTCACGGCCTCGATCCGGCGCACGCCGGAGGCGATTCCGCTTTCCGCGACGACCTTGAAAAATCCGATATCGCCCGTGCGACGCACATGCGTGCCGCCGCACAGCTCAGTGGAGAAGTTCTCGCCGTCGGAACCCATCGCGATCACGCGGACCTCGTCGCCGTACTTGTCGCCGAAAAACGCCAGTGCGCCTGAACGGATCGCGTCGTCGAACTTCATCACATTCGCGCTGACCGACGCGTTGGCGCGGATCGCCCGATTGACGATTGCCTCCACGCGCCGCACCTCGTCCGGGTCCATCGGCCTGTCGTGCGAAAAGTCGAAACGGGTACGCTCCGCGTCCACCCGCGAGCCCCTCTGCTGGACGTGGTTGCCCAGCACCGCGCGCAGCGCCGCGTGCATCAGGTGCGTGGCCGAATGGTTCAGCATCGTGCGCGTGCGCAAGCCCCCGTCGACCCGCGCCTCCACCGTGTCGCCCACGCGCAGCGTCCCGGTCGCCAGCGTGCCGTGGTGACCGAATACGTCGGCCTGGATCCTCTGCGTGTCGTCGACCCGGAACGTGCCGTGGGCACCGACGAGCTCGCCGCGGTCGCCGACCTGGCCGCCGCCCTCGGCGTAAAACGGCGTCGTGTCCAGCACCGCCACCCCTGCCTGGCCCGCGCGCAGGCTCGGGACCGCGACGCCGTCGGCGTACAGCGCCACCACGCGCGCCTCGGCGCGCAGCCGCTCGTAGCCGACGAAGCGCGTGCGATCGCCGTCGTACTCGAGCCCGGCGCTCATCCGGAAGCGGCCTTCCGCACGCGCCTGCTCCCGCTGGCGCTCCATCGCCCGCTCGAAGCCGGCCATGTCGACCGTGAAGCCGCGCTCGCGCGCGATGTCGGCGGTCAGGTCGACCGGAAAGCCGTGCGTGTCGTACAACACGAACACGGTTTCGCCGTCGAGCATCCGCGCGTCGCCGCTGCGCAGCTGCCCGAGCGCCGCTTCCAGGATCTTCATGCCGTTCTCCAGCGTTTCGCCAAAGCGCTGCTCCTCCTGCAGCAGCACCGCTTCGATGCGCGCCAGCCCTTCGACCAGCTCCGGATAGGCCGCCCCCATTTCCTGCGCCACGTCGGCGGCCAGCCGGTGAAAGAACGGCTTGCGGCAGCCAAGCTTGTAGCCATGGCGCAGCGCCCGGCGCACGATGCGGCGCAGCACGTAGCCGCGGCCCTCGTTGCCCGGAATCACGCCGTCGGCCACCAGGAACGCACAGGCACGAATGTGGTCGGCGATCACTTTGAGCGAGTTCTCGGTCAGGTCGCGCGTGCCCGTTTCGCGCGCGGCGGCGCCAATCAACCGCTGGAAAAGGTCGATTTCGTAGTTGCTGTGCACTCCCTGCAGAACGGCGGCCAGCCGCTCCAGGCCCATGCCGGTGTCGACGCAGGGCCGCGGCAACGGCGTGAGCTGGCCGGCCCCGTCGCGGTCGAACTGCATGAACACCAGGTTCCAGATCTCGATGAAGCGGTCGCCGTCGGCATCGGGCGAGCCCGGCGGGCCGCCCGCAACCTCCGGCCCGTGGTCATAGAAGATCTCGGTGCACGGGCCGCAGGGGCCGGTGTCGGCCATTTGCCAGAAGTTGTCCGACGTGTACTTCGGCTGACCGGGCTGGTCCCCGATCCGTATGCAGCGCGACGCCGGCACGCCGATCTCGCGGGTCCAGATCGAATACGCCTCGTCGTCGTCGACGTACACCGTGACCCACAACTTGTCGGCCGGCAGCCGGTATTCGCGGGTCAGCAGCTGCCACGCGTAGCCGATCGCCTCGCGCTTGAAGTAGTCGCCGAAGCTGAAGTTACCCAGCATCTCGAAAAAGGTGTGATGCCGGGCCGTATAGCCGACGTTTTCCAGATCGTTGTGCTTGCCGCCGGCCCGCAGCGACTTCTGCGCAGTGGTGGCGCGCCGGTACGGGCGCGTCTCGCGCCCGGTGAACACGTCCTTGAACTGCACCATGCCCGAATTCGTAAAGAGCAGCGTCGGGTCGTTGGCGGGCACCAGCGAGGACGCGCGCACGATCGTATGCCCGTTGGACTCGAAGAATTTCAGGAAGCGTTCGCGGATCTCGGCGCTGTTCATGTCGGCACCGCCCTGACGCGGTCGCGTCGATCGGTCGGTCGATGAGCCAATGGCCAATGATACTGGCCGCACGGGCCGGCGCCGCGCGGACCGGGTACTGCGGAACTCAATAAAGCAGACGCAGAGGCAGCGACAGCGGAATCGGCAGGAAGAGCGGGTCTATGGCCGTCAGTCGTGCCACAGGGCGGGCAGCGAGGTGTCCGGCAGCGCCTCGTGCGAGCGGCGCGGATTCAACCGCAGCGAGTTCCCCAGCACGAGCGCCGAACTGAGCGCCGTGCCGACCGCTGCGATCAGCGGCGAAACCAGCCCGGCCACGGCCAGCGGGACCATCGCCGCGCTGTAGGCCAGTGCCCAGCTCAGATTCGTCCGCACCGCGCGCGTGGTGCGGCGCGCCAGCTCGAATACGAACCCGACGTCGGCCAGGCTGGACCGCAGACAGATCACATCGGCCCGGGCCTGCGCCAGATCGGAGCCCGAGGCGAGCGCAATCGACGCATCGGCCTGCGCCAGCACGGGCGCATCGTTGATGCCGTCTCCGATCATCGCGATGCGCCCACCTCGGCTCTGCAAGCGGGCGAGCAGTGCCTGCTTGCCGGCTGGCGACTGCTCGGCGTAGATCCTCAGGTTCGTGTGACAGTTCAGCGCCGAGGCGACCGCCTCGACGGCGGCGCGCCGGTCGCCCGACACCAGCATCAGATCGGCGCCCGCGCGCGCCAGCTGCGCAAGCACGCTGGCCGCGTCGGTCCGGATCTGCTCGCCGAAGCGCACGACCGCAAGCGGGCCGTCCTGGTCGGCCAGAATCAGCCCCGTTCCGGTCCGCGCGCCTTGCAAGGCCAGGGCCAGTCCGATATCGACCAGCGGGCTCGAGTCGCCGGCCAGCGCAAGTGCGTATCCCGGCTTCCCGAAGCGGTAGCGGCGGCCGTCGACCAGGCCTTCGACGCCGGATCCGGCGACTTCGGTCACGCTGGCCACCGAAACCGGCGCCACGTGCGCCTGCTGGGCCGCGCGAAAGAGCGCGCGCGCGAACGGGTGAGCGGAGCGCGATTCCAGGCTGGCCGCGATACGCAGGCAGTCGGTATCGTCCAGGTCGCGCACGGACAGCATGCCGGTGACCACCGGCTCGGCCTCGGTCAGCGTGCCGGTTTTATCGAACGCGACCGTGTCGACCCGCGCCAGTTCTTCCAGCGCGCAGGGGCGCGCCAGCAGCACGCCGCGTCTGGCCAGCGCGGCCTGGGCCACCGCCGTTGCAAGCGGCCCGGCGAGCGACAGGGCACACGGGCAGGTCACGATCAGAACGGCCATCGCATTGCGCAGCGCGGCCGAGGCGTCGATCAGCGCCCATCCGACTGCGGTCGCAACGCTGGCCGCCAGCAGCACCAGCACGAAACGCGCTGCGACCCGGTTGGACAGCTCGACCGGGCGTGGACGCTGGCTGGCGGCTTCGACGATCAGTCTCTGCAGCGCCGACAGCGAGGTGTGCTCGCCGCACCGGAGCACCTCGACCACCAGCGGCTGGTCCATGTTCAGACTGCCCGCCAGCACGCGCATGCCCGGCTCGGCCTCGATCGGCGCCGACTCGCCGGTCAGCCAGGCCTGGGATAGAGCCGAGTGGCCTTGCAGAACCCGCCCGTCGGCCGGCACCAGTGCACCGGCCGGCACGATCACACGGTCACGGACCGACAGCCGATCGGAGGCGACCGTCTCGAACTCCGACGAGCGGGGGTGATTGCGCAATCGCTGCGCCTGGCCCACGGTCCGCGCGACCGCCGCATCGATGTGCGCGGAAGCCCGCATCAGCGCCCGCTGCTGCCACCACCGGACCGACAGCAGCAGCGCGACCAACATCGCGATCGAATCGAAATACACCGCGCCGCCGCCTGCGGCCAGCGAGAACGCACTGGCGCCCAGCGCGGCAGCCAGCCCGAGAGCGACCGGCACGTCCATCCCGACCTGGCCCGTGCGCAGCTGGCTGAAGGCCGCGCGCCACAGCGGCGCCCCGCAAAACAGCACGACCGGCACCGTCAGCACCGCCTGGGCCACGAGCAGCAGCTGCTCCAGCACCGGACCGATCTCGCCGGGGCGTGCCAGGTAGGCGGGCACCGCCAGCATCATCACCTGGATCATCGCCAGCCAGGCAACCGCTACGCGCAGCACCTCGATCTGCTGCGCTCGCCGCTCGCCGTCCGGTTTTGCGTGCGTCACGACCCGATAGCCGCAACGCTCGACCACGGTCTGCAGCGCCGGCAGCCCGACCCGGTTGCGGTCGTACACAATCGTCGCCCGCCGCGCTACGAAGTCGACGTTGGCCACCGCAACACCGAGCGTCGCGCGCAGCCGGGTCTCGATCAGAATCGCACAGGCGCCGCACACCATCCCGCGAATCTCGACCTGGCTGCGTGCCGGCTGCCGCGCGGCTGCCGCACGCTCCCGCGCCGGCTCTGCATCGGGCGACCAGCCGAGACGGGAACGGGCCAGAGCGATCTGTTCGGCGATGAAGGCGCAACCGGGGCAGCAGAACGACTGCGGGCTGCCCGCGATCTCGCGCCGCACAATCCGGACCGCCGCGAGCGCCTCCGAACAGTGTGCACAGTAGACATCAGCCCTGCCGTCGTCTTCGCGGCCGAAGCGAGAATGATCCGAAACCTTCGTTTGCGTCACGCGCGGGCCCTTCGATTTTGCCGTCGGGTCCTGGGCGCGGCCGCGGGTCGCACCCACGGCCTTGGCTTTCCCGACTGCCTCGATCAAGCGTAGGTGGCACGCCGATCCAGCCCTTGATATCGGTCAAGCGGCGCGTCCGATCAGCCTGAAACCCATTGTTGTTATCGGGTCGTCAGGTTAGGACGAACGGATCGGCAAGTGACGTAGACAGGACTACGGGCGACCTCTGCCTCAACTCAAGGCAGCGGGGAATCCGAGGAATCGAGCAGCGTGGGTTCGATCAGGTCCAGCCGATCGGTGCACAGCGCGTCAACGCCCCACTGCGCCAGCTCGATTGCGCGTTGCCGATCGTTGACCGTGTAGCAGAACAGCCAGAATCCAGCACCGCGAACCTGGGCGGCACCCAGTGCGTCCAGCGTGCGGTGATCGCAATGCAAGGCCACGCATTGCAGGCGTTGCAACTGATCGCGCCAGTTGGCGGGAATACGCCTGCACAGCAGGCCGCGCGGCAGCCACGGAGCGGCGTCGCGTGCAGCGGCCAGCGCATCTGCCGAAAACGACGACAGCAAGGGAAGACGCGGATCGGGCGGGCCGTCCGGTCCGACCGCATGCTGCATCGGGTCCGCGAAATCGCGCGCGATAGCCCGCGCCACCCGCTCGCCGGTTCGCTGTTCCGCTCCGGGGGCCGGCTTGATCTCGGCGTTGATCCAGACCTGGTTGGATCGGCAGTAGCCGAGCGCGTCGCTCAGCCGCGGGATCGGCTCGCCGGCAAAGCCCGGCGAGAACCAGCGGCCCGCATCCAGCCGCGCCAGTTCGGCCCAGGAACGCCCGGCGACCGGGCCGGACGCGTCGGTGGTGCGATCCAGAGTCGGATCGTGCATCAGAACCGGCTCGTCGTCCGCGCTGAGCGTGACGTCGAATTCCACGCCGCGAAAGCCGCGCTCGCGTCCGGTCCGTATCGCCGCGATCGTGTTCTCGGGCGCAAAGGCCCCGCCGCCGCGATGCGCCAGCACCCGCGGATAGGGCCACGGCGACATCAGGCTTGCCATGGATCCGGCGGGTTCGGGAACGAGGGGGTTCGGCTGGCCCCCTCGTGCTCCCCCAGCCGATGTAGACGAGGTGGGAACGAGGGGCGGAGGCGGGGTTTCGCCAGATGAGGTTTCATGGGACGTGCGCCGCCTTGCTTCTGCGCCGCCGTACGTACACCAGCTTCTCGATGCGCGCCACCAGCAGGTCTTCGGCATCCACCACGTCGGCATGGAACAGATGAAGGTGCTTACTGCCACTTTCGGTCATGGTGCGGATCGCTCGCAGGTCGTCGTCGGCCAGCTTCAGCACCGCGCGCACCCGGGATCGGCTGGCGGCGATGTAGTCGATGCAGGCGGCCCGGTCCCATACGACATAATCGGGTCCCAGGTTGCGGCACAGCATCAAGACGAAGAAAGGATCCGTCATGGCAAAGAGCGAGCCGCCGAAGTGGGTGCCGAACGCGTTGCGGTTGTAGTGCCGCAGTGGCATCTCGACCACGAACTGGCGAAAATCCGGAGCGATCGATCGCACGCGGATGCCCGCGCCGGCCAGCGGTGGCCACATATTCAGGCCCCAGCGAGCCACGCGAGGCGGAAGCGACAGCACAAGCGACATCGGACGATCCACAACAGGCGCTGGGCGGCAGTCTAGCGGGGGAACCAAGCTCTCGTGATCGCACCGTTGCACCCGGGACGAAGCGAGGCGGCGGCACGACCGGTCCGCCTGTGGATTCACGGACGCGTACAGGGCGTCGGCTTTCGCGATGCCCTGAGCCTGCAGGCGCTCGAGCGCGGCGTCGACGGCTGGGTGCGCAACCGGCGCGACGGCAGCGTCGAGGCCGTGCTCCGGGGGGACGAACGCGCGGTCGAAGCGCTGATCCGGTGGGCGCATCACGGGCCAGCCGGGGCGCTCGTGGACCGGGTCGACCGCAGACCGGCGAACGAAGACGAAGCCGCCGCCGTGCAGCCGGGGTTTCACCGCCTGCCCACCGCATGAAGCGAGCGGGTGCCCGATGAGCCACACGACGTCCGCCAGCAACCGGTTCGACTGGACCAATCCCTACCCGAGCACGCGCACGCCGGTGTTCGCGCGCAACATCGTGGCCACGTCGCAGCCGCTGGCAGCCAGCGCCGCACTGGCGATGATGCGCCGGGGCGGCAACGCGATAGACGCCGCGATCGCCGGCGCCGCCGCCATCAGCGTGACCGAACCCTGCTCAAACGGACTCGGGTCGGACAACTTCGCGATCGTCTGGGATGGCACCCGCCTGCATGGCCTGAACGGCAGCGGCACCGCACCTTCGACCTGGACGCCCCAGTACTTCCATCGGCGCTACGGAACCGACCCGGCGGCGCGCCCGATGCGCGGGTGGGACACCGTGACGGTGCCGGGGGCCGTGGCCGGATGGTCCGCTTTGCATCAGCGCTTCGGCCGGCTGCGCTTCGAAGAGTTGCTCGCACCGGCGATCGAATATGCCGAGCGCGGGTTTGCGGTCAGCCCGATCACGCAGGACAAGTGGCAGCGGGCAGCGCCGCTGCTGGCCGGACTGGCCGGGTTCGATCAGCACTTCCTGCCGCGAGGGCGGGCGCCTCAGGTCGGGGAGCATTTCGTACTGGCGGGGGCGGCCCACACACTGAAGCGGATCGCCGAAAGCGGCGGCGAGGACTTCTATCGCGGCCAGATCGCCGAGGCGATCGCTTCCTTCGCCCAGGACGGCGGCGGCACGCTGAGCCTGGCCGACCTGGATCAGTACCGCCCCGTCTGGGTCGACCCGATCAGCCAGCCGTTCGCCGGATCCGAACTGCACGAAATCCCGCCGAACGGTCAGGGTATCGCGGCGCTGATATGCCTGGGGATCCTGTCGCATACGGAGCTCGCCGATTGCCCGGTCGACAGCGCCGACTGGCACCACCTGATGATCGAAGCGATGAAACTCGCGTTCGCCGACGTGTACGCGCAGGTGGCGGACCCGGCGGCGATGCGCGTGACCGCGGCGCAGATGCTCGAGCCGGGCTACCTGCAGCAGAGGGCGCGCCTGCTCGACCGCTCGCGCGCGCAAGTCTTCGGGCCGGGAAGCCCGGACCGTGGTGGAACGATTTACCTGGCCGCGGCCGACGCCGGCGGCATGATGGTGAGCCTGATCCAGTCCAACTACATGGGTTTCGGTTCGGGCATCGTAGTGCCCGGTTTCGGCGTCTCGCTGCAGAACCGGGGATTTGCGTTCGGCCTCGACCCGGATCACCCGAACTGCGTCGGGCCCGGCAAGCGACCGTTCCACACGATCATTCCGGCCTTGCTGATGCGCGACGGCGCTGCCCAGATGAGTTTCGGCCTGATGGGCGGCAACATGCAACCGCAGGGCCACGTGCAGACCTTGACGCGGATGCTGCTCGTGCGCCAGCAGCCGCAGGCGGCGTGCGACGCGCCACGCTGGAAGTGGAACTGCGGGCTCGATCTTGAGCTGGAAAGCGGCATGCCGCTGGCGATTGCGGCGGAGCTGGAGCGGCGCGGGCATCGGATCGTTCGGGGCGACGACAGCTACATGGACTTCGGCGCGGGCCAGATGATCTGGCGGCTCGGGGATCCGGGCATCGACGGCTATGTGGCAGCCAGCGACAGCCGGCGCGACGGACAAGCCTGCGGATTCTGAGGGCAGCTAGAATCCTGCGGCCGGGGTGATACCTCTTCCCGTTTCTGCCTCCACCGTCGATGAGCACCGATTCGCCTTCCGCACCAACCGCCGGCCTGAGCGTCGCCTTCATCGGGCTGGGGGTGATGGGTTACCCGATGGCGGGACACCTGGCGCGCGCCGGGTACCGGGTCACCGTCTACAACCGGACCAGAGCCCGGGCCGAGCGCTGGTGTGCCGAACACGCAGGCACCTTGGCCCCCTCTGCCGCCCAGGCAGCGCTGGGCGCACGCATCGTGTTCTGCTGCGTGGGCAACGACGATGACCTGCGGGCCGTGGTGCTGGGACCGGAGGGCGCCTTCGCCGGCATGGCGACCGAGGCGGTGCTGGTCGACCATACGACCGCCTCGGCTCAGATCGCGCACCAGCTGCACGCCAGGGCGCGAAGCCTCGGATTGCATTTTGTCGACGCGCCGGTATCCGGCGGACAGGCCGGGGCGGAAAAAGGCCAGCTGACGGTGATGTGCGGCGGCGACCTGCCGCCTTTCGAGCAGGTTCAGCACGTGATCCGGACCTACGCGCGCGCCGTCACGCGGATCGGCCCGAGCGGATCGGGCCAGCTGGCCAAGATGGTCAATCAGCTGTGCATCGCCGGACTGCTGCAAGGGTTGTCCGAGGGGATCGAGTTCGGCCGGCGCGCCCACCTGGACATGGAGCTGGTGCTGAAGGTGATCGGACAAGGCGCCGCGCAGAGCTGGCAGATGGACAATCGCGGCCCGACGATGGTGCAGGATCGATTCGACTTCGGCTTTGCCGTCGATTGGATGCGCAAGGACCTGGGTCTTTGCCTGGACGAGGCGCGGCGCATCGGCTGCTCGCTGCCGGTGGCGGCGCTGGTCGACCAGTTCTACGCGGACATACAGGCGATGGGCGGCGGGCGCTGGGACACATCCTCGCTGATACGGCGACTGCGGCCGCCGCGGCCCTGAGGCCCGGATGGATGTGGACAGCCTGCAGCGGGCAGCTGCCGAACTGAGGCCGACCCTGCTGCGAATCGCGCGGCTTCAGCTGCGCAACGACGCCTGGGCCGAGGATGCCGTCTCGGAGACTCTGGTTTCTGCGCTCGAGGGAGCGGACCGCTTCGGCGGCCAATCGCAGCTCAAGACCTGGCTGGTCGGCATCCTGAAGCACAAGATCATCGACCAGTTCCGGCGTTGCGGCCGCGAGGTGTCGCTCGAGGCCGCGACCGAAGCTGCGCAGGTGGAAACATTCGACGAGCTGTTCGCGCCCGATGGCCATCGGCTCAGCCAGCCGCTGGAGTGGGGCGATCCGGAAGCGGCGTACTCGCGCGTCCAGTTCTTCGAGATTCTGCAGATGTGCGTGGAGCAGCTGCCTGCTGCGCTGGCGCGCGTTTTCATGATGCGCGAATGGCTCGAACTGGAGACCGCTCAAATCTGTAAGGAAATGGACATCACCTCGACCAATTGCTTCGTGATGCTGCACCGGGCCCGCACGCGTCTGCGCGAGTGCCTGGAGCAGCGCTGGTTTGCGAGCGAGTCCGCCAGATGATTTTCGGATGGATCAGGATCACCTGCCGCCAGGCGCAGGTTCTGCTGTCCGAGCGCCAGGACCGGGGGCTCGGTCCGCTGGAGGTCGTGCGGCTGCGGCTGCACTTGACCGTGTGCGACTTCTGTTCCCGGGTCGCGCGACATTTCCGGTTCCTGTCGGACGCGATTCGCCGGATCGGAACCTGAGCCCGGCCCAGCCTCGAGTCCCGCCATCGGGGACCCGGAACCCGGCGGATCCCAAGAATGCGCGCGCGCGTCTCCAAATAGCCGATCGCGCCGGTTGAACCCCGCTCCCGGTAGCACACTCTCACGATCGAGGACCGCCCTGTGCGTTTGCGGTCATTATCGCTGCCGATGTGCGTCAAGCCCGTCCGATCGCCCGCAATCCCGCCCCGGACCCTGTCCGAGCGGTTGCGTTTTGTCGGGTTGCTGATGATGGGCGCCGCCGCCACCGCGCTGGCCCGTCCCGCCGCCGATATCAGCGTCGAGGCCACGTCGCAGGACGCGGGGGTGCAGGTTACTGCGCGGGCGCTGCTTCACGTACCGGCCGAGCTGATCTGGCAGACCCTGACCGACTACGAGCACTTGCCCAACTTCGTCCCGGATATCGCCTTCAGCCGCGTGGTTTCGCGTCAGGGCGCACAGCTGGTTATCGAGCAGAGGGGTGACGTCCGGCTGTGGTTCTTCTCGTATCCGATCCGCGTGACGGTCGCCTCCACCGAGCGTCCCTATCACGGCATCGACGTCCATCTGCTGCAGGGCAACCTGCGGCGACTGGACGGTGGCTACCGAATCGAGCCGCAGCCTGACGGCAGCACCGAGCTCACCTGGAGCGGGCTGATCGAGCCGGACACGCCACTGCCCGGGTTCATCCGCACGGCGCTGCTGCGCCGGAACATCTCGGAGCAGTTCGCCGGGATGGTGCGCGAGATCGAGCGGCGCGCGGATCTGTGGTCCGCGCGCTCGGCACTGTCGCGGTAGCCCCGCATCGCGAACACCTCCCGCTTACGGTTCGGAACGGTCGTATCGTGCGGCTTCGGCGCGAGCGGCGACCTGAGCCGCCTCGCGACCCCATCGGGGAGACGCGCAACCATGCACCGCCCCAAGCTGCTGCTGCTGCTCGCGATCGCGGCGGCGATCGTCGCGTTCTTCGCGCTCGACCTGGCCCGCTTTGTCCGGCTCGATTACATCCAGGCGCACAGAGACGCGATCCAGGTCTGGCGCGCAACTCATCCGGTGTTGGCAGCGGCCGCGTTTTTCGCGACCTACGTGACGGCGGCCGCGCTGTCGGTGCCGGGTGCGGCTGCGCTGCTGACGATCGCCGGCGGGGCGGTGTTCGGCCTGGCGCTGGGCACGGTGCTGGTGTCGTTCGCCTCCTCGATCGGAGCCGCCCTGGCGTTCCTGGCGGCCCGCTTCGTGCTGCGCGATTGGGTCCAGGCACGCTTCGGGGACCGGCTGGCGGCGATCGATGACGGGATCCGGCGCGAGGGTCCGTTTTACCTGTTCGCATTGCGGCTGACGCCGCTGATTCCGTTTTTCGTGATCAACCTGGTGATGGGTCTGACCGCCCTGCCCGTTCGTACGTTCTACTGGGTGAGTCAGCTCGGCATGCTGCCGGTCACGCTGGCCTACGTGTACGCCGGCACCCAGCTTGGTGCGTTCAGGATTTCGGGCGGCCTGATCATCGCCTTCCTCGTGCTGGGCCTGTTCCCGCTGCTGGCCAAGCGGGCGCTGGCGCCGCTGGCCCGGCGCGCGGTCGATGTCATCAAGGCGCGCCGCGTCTACGCCGGGTGGCCGCGCCCGGCCAGGTTCGAATACAACCTGGTCGTGATCGGAGCCGGGTCGGCCGGCCTGGTCAGCGCGTATATCGGCGCGGCCACGCGGGCGCGCGTCGCGCTGATCGAGCGCGACACCATGGGAGGCGATTGCCTGAACACGGGCTGCGTGCCCAGCAAGGCGCTGATCCGGGCGGCCCGCCTGAACGCGGACATCGCGCGCGCCCGCGAGTTCGGAATCCACGCCAGCGCGCAGGTGGGCTTCGCCCAGGTGATGGAGCGCGTTGCGCGGGTCGTCGAGGCCATCGAGCCGCACGACTCGGCGCAGCGCTACACGGCCCTCGGGGTCGAATGCATCCGCGGCAACGCGCGACTCACATCACCCTGGACGGTCCAGGTCGATGGCGGGGTTGATGGCGGTGCGGGCCCGCGCACCCTGACCACGCGCGCGATCGTGATCGCAACGGGCGCGCGGCCGTTCGTGCCGCCGATCCCCGGTTTGCAGCAGGTCGGCTATCTGACGTCGGAGACGCTGTGGCAGTTGCGCGAGTTGCCGCCCCGACTGCTCGTGCTGGGCGGCGGACCGGTCGGCTCGGAACTGGCCCAGGCGTTCGCGCGCCTCGGCTCGCAGGTCACTCAAGTCGAAATGCTGTCGCGCATCCTGGCGCGCGAGGATCCGGACGTGTCGCAGGCCGTCACCGAGCGTTTCGGGCGCGAAGGCATCCGCGTGCTGACGAGCCACACGGCGCGCGAATGCGTGATCGAAGGCGGTCGGAAGATCCTGGTTGCGGAACACCAGGGCGCCGAGGTTCGGGTCGAGTTCGACCAGCTGCTGGTTGCGGTCGGGCGCGCTCCGCGCGTCGACGGGCTGGGGCTGGAGGCGCTCGGGATCGACACCGCCCGCGGCGGCACGATCCAGACGGACGAGTTCCTTCGAACGAGGTTCCCGAACGTCACCGCGTGCGGCGACGTCGCCGGTCCCTACCAGTTCACGCACACGGCATCGCACCAGGCCTGGTACGCGGCGGTCAACGCCCTGTTCGGCCGGTTTTGGACGTTTCGCGCCGACTACCGGGTCATCCCCTGGACGACATTCGTGGACCCGGAGGTGGGGCGCGTCGGGGTCAACGAGCAGGAAGCGCGCGAGCGCAAGCTCGCCTTCGAGGCGACCGTCTACCCGATGGCGCAGCTGGACCGCGCGATCGCCGACGGCGACGCCGCCGGTTTCGTGAAGGTGCTGACCCAGCCGGGCACCGATCGCATCCTGGGCGTCACGATCGTCGGCCCGGACGCGGGCGACCTGCTGGCCGAATTCGTGCTCGCGATGAAACAGAACATCGGATTGAACCGGATACTGGGAACGATCCATGTCTATCCGACCCTGGCCGAGGCCAACCGGAACGCGGCGGGCCAATGGCGCCGGGCGCAGGTGACGGCCGGACAACAGGCCTTCCTGGAGGCCGTGCAAGGCTGGATGCGCGGCGCGCGCGGGCTCGGCCCGGTGCTGGCCGCCGTGGGAACCCTTCTGCGGGACAAGCGCAAAGCGTACGCGGTGCAGGGCGAATAAGATCGGCCCGATGCGCGCACCCTCACCCCCGGCTTAATGAGACTGGCGGTCATCGTTCCGGTTCTGGACGAGGCGGAGCAGATCGAATCGTGCCTGGCCGCACTGGCCGATCTGCGCCAGCGGGGGGCGAAGGTGATCGTCGTCGACGGCGGAAGCGGCGATGCCACGGTCCGGCTGGCTGCTCCCCTGTGCGATCGGGTGATCGCGGCGCCCCGCGGCCGCGCTCTCCAGATGAACGCGGGAGCGCGCTGCGAGCAGGCCCGCAACGCCGACGTGCTGCTGTTCCTGCATGCGGACGTGCGGCTCCCGCGCGAGGCCGACCGGCTGATCTTCCGCGCCCTGGGCAACCGCCGCGCGTGCTGGGGCCGGTTCGACGTGAAGCTGCAGGGCCGTTCGTTCGGCCTGCTGCTGATCGGATCGCTGATGAATCTGCGCTCGCGCGCAACCGGAATCTGCACCGGCGACCAGGCGATCTTCGTCGAGCAGGGAGCGTTCCTGGCGATGGAAGGTTTCGCCCCGATCGCGCTGATGGAGGACGTCGAATTCTGCCGGCGCGCGCGAAGGCTGTCGGCGCCGGTTGCGCTGCGCCCGCCGGTGGTCGTATCGGCTCGTCGCTGGGAGCAGGCGGGCCTGGCGCGCACGGTCCTTCAGATGTGGTGGCTCAGGCTGGCCTATTTCATGGGTGCCGATCCGCAGCAACTGGCGCAACGCTATCGCAATGCCCGCTGAGCCCTGGCCCCTGCTGGTGTTCGCGCGTGCGCCGGTCGCAGGCGAAGTCAAGACGCGTCTGATCCCGGCGCTCGGAGCGCAGCAGGCAACCGAGCTTCATCGGCGCCTCGTCCTGGGCACGCTGCGCCGCGCATGCGCGGCGCGCGCGGCCCGGGTCCAGCTGTGGATCGCCGGCGATCCGGGTCACGCCTTCGTGCGGGCGTGCGCCCGGCGCTTCCGCGTCCCGCTGTTCGAGCAGCGCGGAGCCGACCTGGGCCGCCGGATGATCCATGCCTTCGCCCACGCGCTGGCCGCGCAGGATCGGGCCGCGCGCTGCGTTCTGGTCGGGTCCGATTGCCCGGCGCAGACAGTCCAGGACCTGGAACAGGCGGCCGATGCGCTGGACTCGCATGACGCGGTGCTGCAGCCGGCGCACGACGGCGGCTATGTACTGGTGGGTCTGAGGTGCCCGCAACCGCGACTGTTCGACGCGATCGAGTGGGGCGGCCCGCGCGTGACCGAGCAGACGCTGCAGCGGGCCGCCTCGCTCGGCCTGTCGGTGCACTTGCTGCGGCCGCTGCCCGATCTGGACAGCGCCGCGGACCTGCAACGCGCACGCGAGCAGGGTTGGATCGACGCCTGAGCATCGCGCCACGCGGGGTGGGACAATCCGGGCATGAGCCCGTGGATCGGCGTGGTCGGTTTGATGGTCGTGCTCGGTGCGTTGACGGTGCTGGGAATCGGCTGGGCCGGAGGGCTGCAGGGACAACGGCCGACCGACCTGGGCGTGCACAATGGCCGTCTGAAGGCGCCTTCGGCCACCCGCAACAGCGTCAGCAGCCAGGCGTGGATGTACACCGGCGCGGGCGCCGACTATGCACGCATCGAGCCGCTCGCTTTCGAGGGCAGCGCCGCCGACGCGATGCAGCGGCTGAGCAGCATCGTCGCCTCGATGCGCGGCGCCCGGATCATCGAAGCCCGGCCCGATTACCTGGTGGCCGAGTTCACGACGCGCTGGCTGAGGTTCGTCGACGACGTGGAGTTCGCGATCCTGGCCAGCTCTCAGAGAATCGATGTGCGCTCGGCCTCGCGGCTGGGCAGCGAGGACTTCGGAGTGAACCGGGCCCGTATCGAGGCGATCCGCGCCCGCTTCGATGCGCGTTGAACGCTAGAATGCCCATTGCCGGTGCGCCTCTGCGCTCGGCCACCCAGCGGACTTGCAGCCTCACCCATGAATCGACGCGACACCGCGCGGCCTGCGGCAGCGGCCAATTTCATCCGCAATATCGTCGACGCGGACCTGGCCTCGGGCCGATTCGCGCGTCGCCGCTGGAACGGACGTCCCGGCGATGGAACCTTCCAGTGGCAGGGCGAGCCGGACCCGGCACGGATACGCACCCGCTTTCCCCCTGAACCGAACGGCTATCTGCACGTCGGGCACGCCAAATCGATCTGCCTGAATTTCGGTCTTGCGCGCGACTACCGTGGGCGCTGCCACATGCGCTTCGACGACACCAATCCGGAAAAGGAGGAGCAGGAATACGTCGATTCGATACTGGACGCGGTGCACTGGGTCGGCTTCGACTGGACCGAGGGCGCGCACAGCAACCTGTACTACGCGTCGGACTATTTCGATCAGCTGTACGAGTACGCCGAATTCCTGATCCGCACCGGACACGCGTACGTGGACGAGCAGAGCGCCGACCAGATGCGCGAGTCGCGCGGAACGCTGACCGAGGCCGGGCGCGATTCCCCGTTTCGCGGGCGCCCCGCCGACGAGAGCATGGCGCGGTTCCACCAGATGCGCGAGGGCCGCCACGGCGAGGGGTCGATGGTGCTGCGGGCCCGGATCGACATGGCTTCGCCCAACATCAATATGCGCGACCCGACGCTGTACCGGATCCGCTTCGCGCACCACCATCGGACCGAGGACCGCTGGTGCATCTATCCGATGTACGACTACACCCACTCGATCTCCGACGCGCTGGAGTGCATCACCCACAGCCTGTGCACGCTGGAATTCGAGGACCACCGGCCGCTGTACGACTGGTGCGTCGAGCGGCTGGTGCCGACGCTGCGCGAGCCTCAGTGGCGCGCCGCGCTGGAGCTGGTGCAGTCGCTGCGCGAGCAGGGACTGGAGGTGGCGCGGGAGTTTGCACTGCATTGCCACAACTTCCGCCACAAGCTGTACGCCAGCGCCGCCGAAGCGAGCCTGCGCACGATGTTCGACCGGTGGGAGCACGACCGCGGCGCCGTGATGCGGGATCTGGACGCTTTCTACCGGCTGCTGCTGGGCAAGCCCGAGCAGTTCGCGCCGCTGCTGGCGGGCGCGCTCGAGGAGCTTCGCCCGGACCCGTTCGACCTGCCGCACCAGTACGAGTTTTCGCGCCTGAACCTGAGTTACGTGGTGATGAGCAAGCGCAAGCTGATCCAGCTGGTCGAGGAGCGGCTGGTCGAAGGCTGGGACGATCCGCGGATGCCGACCATCGTGGGACTGCGCCGGCGCGGCTACACGCCGCGCGCCCTGCAGCTGTTTTCGGACCGCATCGGCGTGAGCAAATCCGAATCGTGGATCGACTATTCGGTGCTCGAGCAGGCGCTGCGCGACGACCTGGATCCTTCCGCGCCGCGCGCGGTCGCGGTGCTCGAGCCGTTGCGGCTGATCATCACCAACTTCCCGGCCGGCCAGCGCGAGGCTTGCCTGGCGCCGGTGCACCCTCACCAGCCCGAGCTCGGAACGCGGACCATCGACCTGAGGCGCGAGCTGTGGATCGAGCGCGAGGATTTCATGGAGCGTCCCGCCCCGGATTACTTCCGCCTCTACCCGGGAAACCTGGTGCGGCTGCGCTACGCATACGTGATTCGGTGCACCGGCGTTGAACGGGACGCTGCGGGCCGCGTCACCGCCGTGCTGGCCGAATACCTGCCCGATACGCGCAGCGGTACCGACGGCGCCAACCGCGTCAAGGTCAAGGGCGCGATCCACTGGTTGCCCACGGACGGCTGCCTGAGCGCCGAGGTGCGGCTGTACGAACAGCTGTTCACCGACCCGCAGCCGGATGCCGGTGGGCGGGACTTCCGCGAATCGATCAACCCGCAGAGCCGGCGAGTGATGGCGGCCTTCGTGGAGCCGGGCCTTGCCGTGGCCCAGCCGGAGGACCGCTTCCAGTTCGAGCGGCACGGTTACTTCGTCGCGGACCTGCGCGACCATGCGCCGGGGCGCCTCGTGTTCAATCGCGTCGTGACGCTGCGCGACTCGCGTTCCAAATGAACCCGTCGGTCAGCACCGCAAGCCGGATCGCGTCGTTGCGGGCATCGATGCAGCGCCACGGCCTGTCGGCCTGGATCGTGCCCTCCTCGGATCCGCATCTGTCGGAATACCTTCCCGAACGCTGGCAGGGCCGGCAGTGGATGTCGGGCTTCACCGGTTCGGTCGGAACACTGGTGGTGACGGCGCGCTTCGCCGGCGTCTGGGTCGACAGCCGTTACTGGCTGCAGGCCGAGGCCGAGCTGGACGGAACCGGGATCGCGCCGATGAAAGTCAGCTCCAACGCCGGCGTGGCATTCATCGACTGGCTCGCCGCCAACTGCGGCCAGGGCGACACGGTCGGCGCCGACGGACGGGTTCTGGGCCTGGCCACCGTGCGGGCGCTGCAGGACGCGCTCGCCGGATGCGGCGCCTCGTTGCGGCTGGACCTGGACCTGCTGGACGAGGTGTGGCCGGACCGGCCCGGACTGCCGCTCGCGCCGGTGTTCGAACAGCAGCAGCGCTTCGCGCCGGTGGCGCGTTTGGCCAAGCTGAAGGCGCTGCGCGAGGCGATGCAACGGGCGGGGGCGGGCTGGCACCTGATCTCGTCGCTGGACGACATCGCGTGGGTGCTGAATGTCAGGGGGTCGGACGTTTCGTTCAACCCGGTCTTCCTGGCGCATCTGCTGGTCGCGCCGGAGGGCGCAACGCTGTTCGTCCTCGATCAGAAGGTGCCGCCGCCTTTGCGCGCCCGTCTGGCCGCCGATGGCGTGCGGCTGGCCGGCTACGATCAGCTCGCGGCGCAACTGTCGCAGCTGCCGCCAGGCAGTGTGATCCTGGTCGACCCGCGGCGCGTCACCGCCGGCGTCCTGCAGTCCCTGCCGGCGGCGGTGCGCCGGATCGAGCAGATCAACCCGAGCACGCTCGCCAAGGCGGTGAAGAACGACGCCGAAGTCGGGCTGATCCGCACCACGATGGAGCAGGACGGCGCGGCGCTCGCGGAGTTCTTCGCATGGTTCGAGCAGGCCGTGGCCCGGCGCGAAAAGATCACCGAACTGACGATCGACGAGCGCATCACGCAGGCGCGCGCCGCGCGCGATGACTACTTCTCGCCCAGCTTCGCGACGATCGCCGGCTTCAATGCGAACGGCGCCATGCCCCATTACCGTGCCACCAGCGCATCGCACGCGGTGATCTGCGATGGGCGGCAAGCCGGCAACGGCCTGCTGCTGATCGACTCCGGCGGCCAGTACCAGAGCGGCACCACCGACATCACCCGGGTGATCGCGGTCGGCGCCACCAGTGTCGAGCAGCGCCAGGACTTCACGCGCGTGCTGAAAGGAATGATCGCGCTGTCACAGGCGCGCTTTCCGCGCGGCACGCGCTCGCCCATGCTCGACAGCCTGGCGCGCGCGCCGATCTGGGCGAGCGGCGTCGAATACGGTCACGGGACCGGACACGGGGTCGGGTTCTTCCTGAACGTGCACGAGGGTCCGCACGGCATCACCCCGTACCTGCTGGCCGAGCCGCACACGGCGATGGAGCCCGGCATGATCACCTCGAACGAGCCGGGCATATACCGGCCCGGCCGCTGGGGCGTGCGGATCGAGAATCTGTTGCTGACGGTGCCGGCGCAGACCACCGAGTTCGGCACCTTCCTGGACTTCGAGACGCTGACGCTGTGCCCGATCGATTCGCGCTGCATCGAGCGCGATCTGCTGAACCCGGCCGAAGTGGACTGGCTGAACCGCTACCACGCGACCGTGCGCGCGCGGCTGGCCCCGCATGTAGCGGGCGCCGCCGCCAACTGGCTCGAAGCCGGCACCCGGCCGATCTGATAGACCGCCAGCGCGCAGTCGGCTCGCCGGGCCTGCCCTGGACAAGTCGACGCGCCACTCAGAATCACAGCGCGAGGGAGCATAGGGCACCACCTACCGCATGAGCGGGGAACTCTCCGCTCGCGGAACTTGAGACACTACGGATCGGCGGGTGGTGAACCGCCGACCGACCGGATCGGTCGTTATCCGAGCAGGACCACGGAGCCGCCTCCGACGAACTTGAAGCTCTCCAGCGCCAGGGTCGTGATCTCGGGCGTCTGCTCCGACGCCGAATCAGCCTGGTGCGCTGTGAGGAGCTCTTCGCTTTCGATCGCAAGGGTTTCAACGTTCATCGTCTCTCTCCTGGACAAGGCGCTTTCGGCACATGGCTGGGCAAGCATCGGATGATGGACGTACCGGTCCCACCCGACCGGCACGATCGTACCTGCATCCCGCGGACTTTTTGAGGGGAAGAGCGGACGAAGTCCTCGCGGCTCTGGGTGAGTCGGATTCACAAACACGTGAGGCGGCTTTGCGTACCCTGGTCGCGTCCCTGCTTACGCTGCAGTCCAAGTCCCTGGATGGTTCGACTGCCGAAGTTGCCGAGCACTATGGGCGGCTGTTTCGCGATTTCCCCAGGGCTGAGCAGCGGGTCCTGCAGGTCGAGGGCCTACTCACGGTGGCCCGGATTCTTTTCGGCTGCAGCTCACCGGCCCGGGCGGCGCATTTCGCGCGACCTGCGCTCGAATGGGCGAGAAGGCTCGGTGGGCCCGATCTGCACCGACAGGCCGCGAACGACAATGGCGTCTATTGCCTGAAGCAGCGCGATTTCGCCGGCGCGCTGGCGCTGCTTGAAGAGGCTTACGACGTGTCCCGTGCCAACGGGCTGGAAGAGGGCCGCTTGCGCGCGCTTGCCAACATGGCCGCGTGCCTGCAGGACGCTGGATATTACGGGCGCGCGATCGAGGTTAATCGGCTACTGCTGGCGGTGGGAGCCGCGGCGGCGGGAGGCGCCACCCGGGAGCGCGAAGTGGCGGCGCTCGCCAATCTTGTGCATTGCCACCTCGCCCGAGGCGAACTGCAGCAGGCGTTGACCGCGGGCGAGCGCGGCGCTGAGGTGATTGGATCCGAGGGTGCCAATGCAAATGCCCTGGCCCGGTATCAATTCGAGAATTTCTTCAACGCCGCGCTGCTCGAGGCCGGGCGAATCGACGAGGCGCGGCAGCGCTTGCGACAGCTGCGCGCGGAGAATCTGCCGGCGACCCCTCACACCGAGGTGCTGCTTTGCCTGACACAGGGGCTGTGTGAAACGTTTTCCGGCCAGGCTGACATCGGGATCTCGCGACTGGAGCAACTGCTGCCCCGGGCCGAGCGCGTGGGCTGGTATGTCGACTACGTGCTGCGCGCACTGATCCGGGCTCACGAGAAAGGCGGGGATCTGCGGCGGGCGCTCGAATATGTCGACCAGCTGACGCTTTACTTCGGCGCGATGCGCACCCACCAGCTGCACCAGCAGCTCGCGCAGGTCCAGCAGGAGGCGCTGGGCGAACTCGACCCGGCTTCGCATGCACAGGTGCTGCTGGGCGACCAGGCCGCTGACCTGCGGGTCAAGAGCTTCAACCGGACGGTGGCCGAACGCGAGCGCACGCTGCTGGAGAACTGGGCCGTTGCCGCCTCGCTGATCGACGACGAAACGGGCCGGCACTGTTTCCGGGTGGGTCGCCTCTCGTACCTGATGGCGGTGCGCGCGGGCCTGGACGAGGCTCGAGCGGACACGATCGAGATGGCCGGCCGGCTGCACGACATCGGGAAGATCGGCATCAACCATCAGATCCTGCTCAAGCCTTCGATGCTGACCGAAGCCGAGCGGATCATCATCCGCAAGCACCCGGCAATCGGCGCGGATATGCTGTCCAAGTCGACGCATCCGGGAGCACGTCTGGCTGCGACCGTGGCCGCCACACATCACGAATGGTGGGACGGCACGGGGTATCCGCGGGGTCTGAGGCACGAGGACATTCCGCTCGAGACGCGCATCGTCGCGCTGGCCGACGTGTACGACGTGCTGACGACGGGACGGCCTTACAAGCAGGCGTGGCCGCACCAGATGGCGGTCGACGAGCTTCGCTTCATGAGCGGACGGCAATTCGACCCCATGCTGGTCGAAGCGTTCGTCGAGATGGTCGACGAGTACGTTGCCGTTTACGGCGACGGCGGTGACGACGCGTACCGCGCGGCGCTCCAGGATTCAGCGATGCTGAAGCGACAGGACAACATCGCGCGCCTGTTGGCCGACGCCGGCTGAGGGGCCCGCTCGGGGCTTTTAGTTGCTGTTACTGCTCCAGGTCCATCACCTGGACCTTCGTCAGATCCACGGTGTTGCCGATCCCGGCCCGATCCAGCTCGGCGACGAACGTGGACAGCGTATCGACGCGCTTGCCGTTGACCGCGACGATCACGTCGCCGAGCTTGCCGCTCTTCGCGTTCAGCGCCTGCAGCCCCGCCTGCGCCGCCGGGGTTCCGGGCCGCACCTCGGCGATCACGACGCCATTGATGCCCGCTCGCTCGACCAGGTCGGGCCTGACCGGGTTGATGCCGATCCCGGGCAGGGGCGCCTTGCCGCGCGAGATCAGCGACGGCACCACGCGGTTCACCAGGTCGGCCGGAATGGCGAACCCGATGCCCGCCGAGCTGCCCGATTCGGACTGGATCGCCGTGTTCACGCCGACCAGCCGCCCGGCGCTGTCCAGCAGCGGGCCGCCCGAGTTGCCCGGGTTGATCGCGGCGTCGGTCTGGATCACGCCGGCCACCTCGCGAAACTCCGTGGTCGGAAGCTCCCGACCCAGCGCGCTCACGATTCCGTGCGTCAGCGTGCGCTGCAAACCGTACGGATTGCCGATCGCATATACCGACTGGCCGATGCGCAGCTCGCGCGAGCTGCCGAGCGGGATCGGCCGCAGGGTGCGCCGGGCGCGCACCAGCCGAACCACGGCCAGGTCGTAGTCGGGCGAGGTTCCGACGATGCGCGCCTCGACCGGCTCACCGGCGTCCAGTTGCACGTACACGCTGCGCGCGCCCTCCACCACGTGGTTGTTGGTCACCACATGCCCGTCGCCGTCCCACACGAAGCCGCTACCGGCGCCTTTGGCGACCGTCGCGGTGAAGAAGCCGGTCGGTTGCAGGACCTCGGTGGTGATGTAGGCCACCGACGGGGCGGCGTTCTGGAACATTTCCACCAGCGCCTGCTCGGCGGCCGGCAGCGAGCCGCGCGGAGTGATCGTGCGCGGCTCCACCCGCGGCGCATCGCGCGCCAGCACCAGCATGGCGCCGGCGCCGGCGCCGACCAGCACCAGCGCCGCCACCGTCCAGAAACGGGCCTGCAGAGTGTCCGGTTGGGCCGGCATCGTTACATTATCGCCCGGCGCATGATAAATTGGCCGCCCCATGGACGAAGCCAACCCCGCCAGCGATCGCTATTTCGACCTGTCGCTTCGGTTGCTGACGATCTTTGTTCTTGTTTCACTGGTCTGCTGTGTCGCGTTCCTGTCGTACCGCTGGCTGGCCCCCCGGCTGCTCAGAGCGCCGGCCGCGCCGGTGCAGCTTCGCAATCCGGTTGTCGTCTCCCCGGCTCCGGCCGCGGAAGCCGCGCCGGCTCCGGCCGACCAGATCCTGATGGACCCGCACAAGACGTTCCGCTGCGTCGAACAGGGCAAAGTCACCTTCTCGGACCGCTCCTGCGATACCGGAGCGGTGCAGCTCCTTCCGCTCAATCCCGCACAGCCGACCGCCGGCGGACGATAAGCCCGGGGCGGGATTAACATTCAGCCCGCGCCGCGGCGGGCGGCGCCAGCCGAGAGTCAGGCGATGAACGCACCGGATTCGAAGGTTTCGCGCCGCTCCAACCTGGATCCGGCGCTGATTTCCAGGACCGCGCCATTGCCGGTCGCCTGGTACCTGGACCGCGCGTGGTACGAGCGCGAAATGCTGCTGCTGTTCGACCGCGGGCCGAACTACGCGGGACACGAACTGATGGTGCCGCAGCCGGGCGACTACATCAGCCTGCCGTGGATGGACGACCGCAAGGTGCTCGTACGCGATCCGCGCGGCGTCAATCTGCTGTCCAACGTGTGCCGGCACCGCCAGGCGCGCCTGCTGGACGGGCGAGGACGGGTGCGGAACATCGTGTGTCCGGTGCATCGCTGGACTTACGATCTGGACGGCCGGCTGCTCGGGGCACCGGACTTCGACCAGACGCCCCAGTGCTCACTGCCGTCGACGCGCCTGAGCAATTGGCGGGGCCTGCTGTTCGCGGGCCCGCGCGATCCGAACGTCGATCTGGCCGATTTTCCGCTGCAGGACGATTACAACTGGAGCGGCTACGTGTTCGATCGCTCCATCATCGAGGAGTGCCCGTTCAACTGGAAGGAATTCCTCGAGATCTTCCTCGAGCTGTATCACGTCGAGGCGGCCCACCCCGGCCTGCAGAACTGGGTCGATGCCGCCAACTACGAGTGGGGCTTCGGCGACCGCTGGAGCTACCAGATCCTGGGCGTCAACGACCAGCTGCGCGTGCAGACCTCGGCCAATTACGAGAAGTATCGCGACGCGATCCTGCGCTACTCGGACGGTCGTCTGCCCCGGTACGGAACCGTGTGGTCGATTGTGTATCCGAACGTGATGATCGAGTGGTATCCGTTCGCGCTGGTGATCAGCACCTTGATCCCGCGCGGGCCGGACCACACGACCAACGTGGTCGAGTTCTACTATCCCGAGGAGATCCAGGCCTTCGAACGCCAGATCGTCGAGGCACACCAGGCGTCGTACGCGGAATCGGGCGCCGAAGACGCGCGCATCTGCGCGCGCCTGCACGACGGTCGGCGCGCGCTATGGCTGGCCGGGGAAGACGACGTCGGGCCGTATCACACGCCCCACGAGGACGGCATGATCCATCTGCACGACTGGATACGGCGCGAGATGGGGCAGCGCCGCACGCCGTGAGCGTCTGAAATTTTTCACTCGAGTTCGGTCTTGACCGGGCCGCGGTGACGGCGGGTCAAGCCCCGATGATTCTGTCCACCGCCCGCGCGGCGGCGGCAAAGCCGAACGGGGCCGTGACCACGACCGAGGAGCCGAATCCGGCGCAGGCCAGGCCCGATCGGACCATCGAGCCCGACCCCTCGGCAGGCGGTTGCGGCCGCCGCACCGGCTCGTCCGAGTAGATCGCGTCCACCCCGAACGGCGGCCGCCGCTTGGTCGTTTCGCGGGCGAATCCATGTCGCCGGCGCAGCCGGTAACGAACCTTGGCCAGCAGCGGATCCCCCAGCGCCTGGGCCAGATCGGCGCAGCGGATCCGGGTCGGGTCGGTCCGGCCTCCGGCCGCGCCGCACGTGACCACGCGCAAACCGATCGCCCGCGCGTGCACGATCAGCGCGACCTTGGCCGAGACCTGGTCGATGCAGTCCAGCACCAGGTCGAGGTCGCGCATCAGTTCCGACGCATTGTGCTCGGTGATGAACTCTTCGATGCGGGTCACCTGCGCACGCGGGTTGATCGCTTCGATGCGCTGCGCCATCGCGACCACCTTGGCCTTGCCGAATTCGTGATCGAGCGCCTGGATCTGGCGGTTCGCGTTGCTTTCCGCGACGTGATCCAGATCGATCAGCGTGATGCGCTCCACGCCACTGCGCGCCAGCGCTTCGGCCGCCCAGGAACCGACACCGCCGACCCCGACCACGCCGATGCGCGCTGCGCGCAACCGGGCATGGGCGTGCGCGCCGAGCAGCCGCGTCACGCCTCCGAAGCGTCGCTCAAGCCCGTCGTCCGCCGAGGAAGCGGTCCAGGGATCCTGCTGCATGGCGCAATTCTAGATTCCGGTAGGCTTGGAAGATGTCGATTTCGAACCTGCGAACCGAATACCGGGGCGGTCAGTTGAGCGAGCAGACCGCCTCGCACGACCCGATCGAGCAGTTCGCGCGCTGGTTCGACGAGGCGCAGGCCGCGGCAGTGCGCGACGTTAACGCGATGAGCCTCGCCACCGCCTCCCGGGACGGCCGCCCGTGCACGCGCATCGTGCTGCTGAAGGCATTCGACGCCTGCGGCTTCGTGTTCTACACGAACTACCTCAGCCGCAAGGGCCGCGAGCTGCAGGACAATCCGCTCGCCTGCGCGCTCTTCTTCTGGGGCGAACTGGAGCGGCAGGTGCGCATCGAAGGGACCGTTTCGCGCGTCTCGGCCGAGGAATCGGACCGGTACTTCGCCCAGCGCCCGCTGGACGCGCAGCTGGGCGCCTGGGCCTCGCCACAAAGCGAGCCGATCGCCGGCCGCGCCGAGCTGGAAGAGCGGCTGAACGGGGTGCGCTCGCGCTTCTCCCAGCAAGCGGCTCCGCCGCGACCCCCGCACTGGGGCGGCTACCGGATCGAACCGGCCCGGATCGAGTTCTGGCAGGGTGGCGCCGCGCGCCTGCACGACCGGCTACTGTACGTGCGGGAGTCCGGCGGCTGGCGCCAGAGCCGACTGGCCCCCTGACTGGCCCCTGACTGGCCCCTTGAAAGCGGTCGCTTTCAGGCCGGTCGCGCCGGCTGGCCCGGGCCCGGGCGGATCACGGGTCGTCCGAAAGTCCGAATAAGGGTCGTTGAATCGGACACATAAGGCTAAAATAGCGTATTCGCGTATCACCCCCCGGGACCGCCATGAGCGCCGACCAGATCTCGATCATCATCGTCGAAGACGAGCCGGAGTTCCGCCGCCGCTTCGCCCAGATCATCGAAAACGAGCCGACCATGAGACTGGCGGGCGTCGCCGCGAACAAGCGCGAGGCTCAGGCGCTGATCGACCGCGAGGATTTCGACGTGATGCTGATCGATCTGGGACTGCCGGACGGCACCGGGATCGACCTGATCCGCAACGTCAGCCAGAGAAAGCCCGATGTGGACATCATGGTGGTGACCGTGTTCGGCGACGAGCAGCACGTGGTGTCGTCGATCGAAGCCGGCGCCACCGGCTACATCCTGAAGGACTCGACTCCAGCCGACGTGATCTCCTGCATCCGCCTGCTCAGGGCCGGCGGGTCTCCGGTGAGCCCGGTGGTGGCGCGCAGCGTGCTGCGGGCGATCCGCTCGCGCATGGGCGGCACTACCGGCCAGACCTTGCCGCCGCGCGCCAGCTCGAGCGACAACAACCCATTGTCGGCGCGCGAGACCGAAATCCTGCAACTGCTCGCCAAGGGAATGAGCTTCAACGAGATCGGCGAGATCCTGGGCATCTCGCCGCATACGGTCACCGCCCACATCAAGAAGATCTATCGCAAGCTGGCGGTGCATTCGCGCGGAGAAGCGGTGTACGAGGCCAGCCAGATGGGGCTGCTCAAGAGCTGAACGTGCCTGGGTCGTGAGGTTGCACGCGTGGCTGGATCGCAGCGCCGCCTCGGTTTTCTGCTTCTGCTGACCGCGTCTTCGGCAGTGCTGCCGCAGGTCGCGGATCTCGACCGGGTCCAGGTCATCCGGCAGGTCGAGTGGATCTCCTACGAGCTCGGACAGGCTCCGGCGCCCGATGCCGAATGGACCCGGTTCGAGATGCCGATGCGCTGGTCGGTCAAGGAGGGCGCGCCGCTGAAGGCCGCCACGCTGCGGATGCACTTCAACCTGCCTTCGATGCCGGCCGAGCCCTGGGCCATGCTGGCGTCGGAGGCGACCGACGGCGGCCGGATAACGGTCAACGGACACTTCGTAGGTCAGTTCCGCTCGCCCGATGCGACCACCTACGTGCGCTGGTGGCGTCCTCACATGGCGGTGATCGATCCGTCCGACCTGCTCGCCGGCGACAATGTGCTGCTGATGGAGGCGCCGTTTCGCTCCGGCCTGCATGTGGTGTCCGGCGTGGAAGTCGGCCCCCTGCCCCGGATTGCCGCGCATTTCGACTGGCAGTTTTTCCTGGATCGAACCGTCATCTGGATCGGCAGCACCGTCGCTGCGATGATCGCGTTGATCTTCGGCGTGCTGTGGTCGCGCCGCCGCGACGCGCTGTCGGGCCTGCTGGCGCTCGCGTCGGTGTGCTGGATCGCCTTCAGCATCTATTACCTGGTCGACCTGTATCCGCTCGCCTGGCGGCTGGTGTTCGAGTGCCTGCACTACGCGAGCACCGGCGCATTCGTCGCCGTGATGAGCCTGACCATGCTGCGGCTGTGCGGCCTGCGTAGTCGGCGCTGGGAGTGGATCATCATCGCCTACGCGGCGCTGGGCCCGCTGATGCGGGTCGCGACCGCGCAGGCCGCGGCGCCGCTGCTGGACCAGGCCTGGCTGCCGGGCCTGGTTGCGATCGCTGCAGCCGTCTCGGCTCTGGCGATGTATCGCAGCATGCAATCGCTGGAGGCGCCCCAGCCGATCGTGTTGATCGCCGCCGTGGTGGCGATCGGCGCCGCGCTGGTCGACATGGGGGGGCTGGTTCTGGGGCCGGGAACGATGAACGGGGCCCATGCGCTGAGCTGGGCCGGGCCGCTGCTGCTGTTCGCCATGGGAACGCCGCTGGTCGAGCACTTCATCGACGTGCTGCGCGAGGCCGAGATCGCCCGCGCCGAGCTCGAGACCCGCGTGCGCGAGCGCGAGCAGCTGCTGAAGCGCAATTTCGAACGACTGCGCGAGAGCGAGCGGATCAAGGCCGAGGGACAGGAGCGCCAGCGCATCATGCAGGACATGCATGACGGGCTGGGCTCGCAGTTGATGTCGTCGCTGATGCTGGTCGAACGGGGAGCCCTGAGCAACGAACAGGTCGCGCAGATCCTGCGCGAGTCGATCGACGACATGCGCCTTGCGATCGACGCGCTCGCGGCGGAGGAGACCGATCTGGGTTCGGCGCTCGGCAACCTGCGGTACCGGATCGAGCCGCGGCTGCGGGCCGCCGGCATCGAGCTGGCGTGGGATGCCCGCAGCCTGCCCGAGAGCATCGGCCTTCATCCGGATGCCGTGCTGCCGATCCTGCGCATCGTGCAGGAGGCGCTGAACAACGCGCTGAAGCACAGCGGGGCGCGGGTGGCGCGCGTGACCTTCGATACGTCGCACATTGGCGACGCGGAGTACCTGGATATCCGGATCGCCGACAACGGCCGTGGAATGTCCGCCGAAGGGGTCGGCGGGCGCGGCCTGCTGAACATGCGCAACCGCGCGCTGCGCATCGGCGCGCAGCTGAACATCGTGTCCGCGCCCGGCTCCGGCACGGTCGTGCACTTGCGCTGCAAGCTCGACCCGACCCATGCCACGAACACGAAGGAGCCGAGGACCGCGCTGAACACGCAGGCAGTGATCGAACGCGCCCGCCAGTCCTAGCCCGCCTACGCGCTTGCGCTTCGGCGGGCAAGCCGCCAGCCAGCACAAATAGACGTCAACACGCCTTTGACAGATTCGCTGTTCGGCGACGCCGCGGCGGACGATCCTCACGGACCGATCGAGGCCGCGGCGGCGAGCGAGGAACTGCTGCGCCTCGCCCGACATCTTCCCGAGCGGGTGTACCTGGGCACCTCGTCGTGGGCCTTTCCCGGTTGGCAAGGACTGGTGTACGGCGGCGAATACGCAGAATCACGGCTGGCGCGGCAGGGACTGGCCGCGTACGGCCGGCACCCGCTGCTGCGCGCGGTCGGCATCGATCGCGGCTACTACCAGGCGCTGGACTCGGCCGAATGGGCCCGCACCGCGCGCGAGGTTCCGGAGCGCTTCCGCTTCCTGATCAAGGCCCCGGCGGCTGTCACGGACGCGGTGACGCGAGGTGGACGGCACGCACCCGGCCAGGCGGTGTCGGCCAACCCTCGTTTTCTCGACCCCGCCTACGCCACCGAGCGCTTCGTGATTCCGGCGCTGGAGGGCCTGGGAGAAAAAACCGGACCGCTCGTGTTGCAGTTTGCGCCGATGCCCGCCGAACTGACCCGCGACTCCCCCGCGCTGATCGAACGGATTGCCGAGTTCCTGGTCAGACTGCCCGCCTCGCATGCGCAAGTGCAGCCGATCTACGCGGTGGAGCTGCGCAACCCGGAGCTGCTGACGCCGCGTTTCGTGCATCGGATGCGCGAGGTCGGCGCCCGGCTCTGCCTTGGAATCCACCCGCGGATGCCGCCGGTGGCGCGCCAGGCGGCCGCGTTACGGACGATGGATGCGCAGGCGGCCCCGGATAGCGGCTGGTCGCTGGCCGGACCGCTGGTGGTGCGCTGGAGCCTGCATGGCGGCTTCGGTTACGAGCAGGCCAGGAGCCGCTACACGCCGTTCAACCGCCTGCTCGATCCGGATCTGGTGACCCGCGGAACGCTGGTGCACCTGATCCGGGTCGCTGTGCGCAGCGGCCAGAGCGCCTTCGTGATCGTGAACAACAAGGCCGAGGGCTGCGCTCCGCTGTCGTGCCTGGAGCTCGCGCGCGCGCTCGCCGATCGCGCCGATTAATCGAGCGCCCTCACCCCCGACCCCTGTGCCGCAGCCCTCACCGTTCAGACGGCAGCGGAAGCGCGCCGCTTGCGGGCGAACGTCTTGCGGAATTTCTCCAGCTTCGGCGCGATCACCAGCATGCAGTAGCCCTGGGCCGGGTTGTGGCGGAAATATTCCTGGTGATAGTCCTCGGCACGAAAATAGGCGGGCGCCGGCTCGAGCTGAGTGACGATGTCCCGGCCCCACGCAGAGCGCGCCTGCTCGATCACCTCGGCGGCGGTGCGCTGCTGCTCCGGGGTGTGGAAGAAAATGACCGAGCGGTACTGGGTCCCGACGTCGTTGCCCTGTTGGTTCAGCGTGGTCGGATCGTGCACCGCGAAGAACACTTCCAGGATCTCGCGGTAGCTGATGCGCGCCGGGTCGAATTCGAGCCGCACCACCTCGGCATGACCGGTATCGCCCTCGCACACCTGGCGGTAGCTCGGGTTGTCGACCGGGCCGCCGGAATAGCCGGATTCGACATCCACGACGCCCTCGAGCTCGGCGAACACCGGTTCCAGACACCAGAAGCACCCGCCGCCCAGCGTGGCGAATTGATGGCCGGGAGCCGGTTGTGCGCCCAACGGTTTGCGTATCGACATGTTCGCGTCCTTTCTGGAGGATTTGCACTCGACCGCTGCCGTGCTTGGTCGTACCAGCGTGCCGAAGCTTACGCCGCGCCGTCAGTGTGCTGACACTAGAGGACCACGGGTTGGTCCGGCAGTTCGTTGGCGCGGGATTCGCCCGGCGCGAGCGGGAAATGCTCCGCGAGCACCGCTCCGATCGCTTCGATCGCCGCAGTCGCCCCGGCCTCGATCCGGGACTGGCGGAAGTGATCGCGCGCCGCATGACAGATCGCCTGCCACGTGGCCCGCGGCACCTTCGCCGCGATGCCGCGGTCGGCCACGATCTCCACGGCACGGTCGGCCAGGTTCACGTACAGCAGCACTCCGTTGTTGTGCTCCGTGTCCCACACCCGCAGCTTGGAAAACATCATCAACGCGCGCTCGCGCGGCCGCGCATTGCGCCACAGGTAGGACCAGGGCAACGCGGCCTCGATCGCGAACCGGATCTCACCCTGGTGGCCCTGCTCGGCGCGGTGAATCGCCTGCGCGATCCGTTGCAGCGCCGCCGCCGGCAAAGCGCGCCGCAACGTGTGGGGCGTGCTCACCAGGTGCCTGATCGCCCGCCGCAGAGAAATCTTCAGAACCATCGCTACCAGTTCCCGGACGCGCCGCCACCGGAGAAGTCGCCTCCTCCGCCGCTGCTGAAACCGCCGCCGCCACCGACTCCGCCGCCCGAGCCGCCGCCCCAGGAGCCGGGAAAGTAGATTCCCCCTGGCCCGCCGAGCGCGTGGCCATAGCGCCCGGCCACTCCCAACACGAGCGCAAACACGAACACGAAGATGCCGACAAGCGCACCCAGCGCAACCGATGCCAGGGCGAACGACGCCACCGCGCCGGCGCCGGCGCCGCCGATCAGCGCACCGCCCGCACCCAGCGTACGGCGCAGGCCCGCACCCACCACGACGCCGAACGCCAGCAGGGGCAGCAACCGGTGCAGGTTCGCAGGCGCCTTCTGCGGCCGCTCGGATGCGGGAACCCCGAGACGTTCCTGCTCGATCCGGGGCAACAGATCGTCCAGCGCAGCGTTCAATCCGCCCGCGTAGTCGCCGGCCCTGAAATGCGGCCCCATCTTCTGCTGGATCACGCGCTTGGCGACCGCGTCCGGAATCGCGCCTTCCAGCGAGCGGGCGACCTCGATGCGGGCCTTCCTGTCCTCGGTCGCGACCACCAGCAGCAGGCCGTCGCCGACTCCGCGCCGGCCGATCTTCCAGGCCGAACCGACGCGATTGGCGAAGTCCTCGATCGGTTCCACGCCCGTGCTCGCAACGATCACGAGCGCCACCTGCGCGCCGTTGTCGGATTCGAAGCGCGCGAGCCTGGCTTCGAGCGCCGCGCGGTCGGCGGCGCTGAGCACACCCGGCAGGTCGACGACACGCGCCAGCGGCGGAACGAGCAGCAGCCCGTCGGGTCCGACCGGCGCGGCCTCCTTCGCCCCGGCTTCGGAGGCCTTGGTCGCCTGCGCCAAGGCCACGGCGCCCAAGGCCGCCGGAGCCGGGGCGAAGGCCTCCGAAGCCTTGGCGAAGGAGGCCGGCACCGGCGCCAGCAAGGGCGCCAGCACGATCAGCCCACGCAGCAGCCAGCGCCGCATCGACACCTTCTCCGAAACGGGCCCCGGTCCGCTACTTGCCAAAATCGACTTTTGGCGCCTGCTTGATGGCCGCCTCGTTTTCGACTGCAAACTGCGGCTTTTCCTTGTAGCCCAGCACCTTCGCCGTCAGGTTCTGAGGCAGCTGGCGGATGTAGACGTTGTAGTCCTGCACCGCCTTGATATAGCGGTTGCGGGCGATCGCTATCCGGTTCTCCGTGCCCTCGAGCTGTGCCCTCAGTTCCTGGAAGCTCTGATTGCTCTTCAGGTTCGGATAGTTCTCGCTCGCCACCAGCAGTCTCGTCAGCGCCGAGGAGAGCTCACCCTGCGCCTGCTGGAACTTCTGCAGCGCCGCCTGGTCGTTGACGAGCTCAGGGGTGACCTGAATCGACGTTGCCTTGGCACGCGCTTCGACTACCCGGGTCAGGGTTTCCTGCTCGAAGTTGGCCTCCCCCTTCACCGTGTTGACCAGGTTCGGAACCAGGTCGGCCCTCCGCTGGTACTGCGACAACACCTCGGACCAGGCCGCCTTGACCGCCTCGTCCCGGGTCTGAATCTCGTTGTAACCGCAACCGGCCACCACAAAAGCCGCCGCGGCCGCCAAGCCCAGGCGCCAACCACGCATCGAAACCCCCCCGGTCTGGATTGTTCGGAAAACCCAAGGCGGTTTATATGGGGCCAGCAGGCAGCTGCGCAACCCCTTTGGGGGTGAAAACGGCCGGAAAAGCCGCTCTCCTCGGAGCCAATACGGGCGGACGGCTGCCTAAGATGAACCTGGAATCCCGAGTCGGCTCCCGCGGGAACGCGATGACGTTCATCAAACCCTATCTGATCCGGCTGTCGCACTGCGATCCGACCGGCTTCGTCTTTTACCCGAACTACTTCCACATCTTCAACGCACTGGTGGAAGACTGGTTCTACGAGGCGCTCGAGATCCCGTTCGATGTGCTGCTGATGGAGCGGCGCCTGTCGCTGCCCACCGTGCGGCTGGAGACGACCTTCAGCAAGCCGACGCGCATGGGCGAGACGGTCGACTTCTGGCTGACCGCAACCCACATCGGGCGCACCTCGCTGCGGTTGACGATGGGCGTGGACAAGAACGGCGAAAACCGGGTGCGGATGAACCGGACCGCCGTGTGCATCAGTCAGGAAACCGACCGGCCCATCGACATCCCGGAGGACGTGCGTCAGAAGATCGCCGACTTCATGCGCGGTTGAACCGGCAACGCGGGTTCAAGGCTGCCGTTTCACAGGCGGCTCTTGCGCAAGCGGACCAGCTCGGCTTCGTACGCCCGCTTGAACGCGTTATTGAACAGTCCCCGCACGGCGGAAACGAGGCCTGATCGGTCGCCGGAATCGCCCACGGAGCGCGCTGCCTCGTCCGAGTCATGAACGCGCCGGTACAGATCCCACAGCCGCGCCTTGCGCCGCATCGGCAGCAGCTCGTCCAGGAAAAGCGAGGCCGGCATCTGCGCCTCCAAAGCCGCCGGAGCCAGCATCGCTTCGGTCTTCTCGACCGCCGTCTCGACCGCGATACGCATCGCCGCAAGCCGGGCGGCCAGTTCGTCGACCATCTCCTGCGCACGCGTGTGCGGCTCGTCCGACCCGATCGCGCCGGGCTTCAGCAGGGCGGTCAGAAAGCGTACCTCCTCGGCAGCGGCCCGGATCGGGTCGACGTGGCGCGACCCCGGATGGGACTGGTCCGGGGAGGCCTCGTTGCGCAAGCGCATCCGTTGCGAGCTCAGACGCTGGATCCCTCCCAGCAGCACGCGCAGCATCTGGCCCAGGGTTCTCATGAACTCGGGTTGCAGGTCAGCCGGCACTTCGATCTCGATGCCGGCTCCGTCCTGAAACGCATCCAGCAGCTGCGCAGTCGAATTCGAGGGGCGCGGTCGGAAGCCCTCGCGCACCACGACCTGCGTCGAATCCTCGTCCTCGCCCGCCTCGAGCCGCAGGCTGCGCCGTTCCATCACCTGGGTGACGGGAAAGTCCGGGTCGTCGAAATCGACGGCCAGTGTGAAATGGCCGATCCGTACCTTGTCGCCCGGGCGCAGCGCTTCCTTGCTTCCCGCTTTCACCGCCTTGCCGTTGACGGTCGCCGTATTGCGGCTGCCCATCTCTTCCAGAAAGTAGGTTTCGCCGCTGCAGCTGACGTGCGCGTGAAAGCGCGACACGGTGCGGGTCGAATCCGGCAGTGACAGCCGAGCCGTCTCGGCGCGCCCGATCAGGCCTCCGGAGGCATCGAATCGCGCCTGAAGACCGCGCCACTCGGCTCCTTTCGGTCCTTCGACGACCTTCAAGATCAAGTCCATCGCTTCGTTCTCGTGCTGTGCTTGAATGGGTGACTCAAAACGGCACCGGATCCACCCTCAATTCCAGGCTTCTCAAACCCGGACCGCGGGGCTGCGGCGCTGATTGTACTTTTAGCAGGGGCGCGCTCGCTTCATTTGGTCGAAATGCGGCGATGGCCGACCCGAGTTGGGGACACCGCTTCGAGTCCCGTTGATTGGCCTCGTAAAATGCCCCAGGCAGCGAGATAAGCGAAATCAAGATGATCGATTCCGAAGTGATCGGCTATGCAGCCGCAACGCTGACCACGATCTCATTCATCCCGCAGGCCTGGTTGAGCTGGAAGACGCGCCATACGGCCGGCTTGTCGCTCGGGATGTACTCGATCTTCGCGCCGGGGGTGGCGCTATGGCTCGGCTACGGGGTGCTGATCGGGGCCTGGCCCGTGATCGTTGCCAATTCGATCACGCTGGCCCTCACGCTGTTCATACTCGCTTTGCGTCTGCGCCACGGCTCCGGACCGGTATCAGGCGCTTGAAAAGCCGGTATGCGGCCGCTCAATCGGCGTCGTCGAACTCCCCGCTGAGAGCGGCGGCGGCGCGCTCGAGCCGGTCGTTGAGCGCCGCCCACTGCGGCTCCCGGGGCGGCCGTTGCACCAGCAGGCGCTCGGCGCCGCTGCCGTCCATCCGGTGCAGGAATTCATACAGGTGGTGTGCGTACAGCTCGGGCCCCGGCGGGGTGATCCACCAGCGCGCAACCGCCGGCATCGGAGGCGCCGGCGCAAGCACGGCCACCCGGCTCGCGCCCAGCTCGTGAACCCGCGCGGCCAGCCGCCCTGGTTCGACCAGTTCGAGCGGCTTGCTGGGCGCGTAGTGGCGCGCCAGGCGGCCCGGCGCGCGCGGCACGCTGTCGTCGCCAGCCCGGGCCAGGTCCAGCGCGCAGGCGAGCGTCTGCTCGATGCTGTGCTGCGTGATCGAGCCGGGGCGCAGCAACCTGGGGCGATCCGAGGTCAGATCGACGATGGTCGACTCGATCCCGACTGCGCAGGAGCCGCCGTCCAGTATCAGATCGACCCGTCCGTCCGGCTTTTCGCCCAGATCGGCGCGAACGTGCTCGGCCCGGGTGGCACTGATGTGTCCGAACCGGTTCGCGCTCGGCGCGGCGATCGCGCGGGATGGATCCTCGCTGTGCCGGCACAGCGCCTTCAGCAAGGCCTGAGCCCACGGGTGCGACGGACAGCGCAGGCCGACCGACCGCTGGGCGCCGGTCAGCGCGTCGTGCGCGCGCGCCCCGCGCGGAACCACCAGCGTCAACGCCCCCGGCCAGAAGCGCTCGGCCAGCGTGCGCGCGCCCGGCGGCAGGCCGTCGGCCCAGGCCGTCGCAGCCTGCAGGTCCGGCACGTGCACGATCACCGGGTGGTCAGCGGGACGCCCCTTGGCAGCGAAGATCGCTCGAACCGCCTGCACATTGTCGGCGTCGGCGCCGAGCCCGTAGACCGTCTCGGTCGGGAATGCGACCAGTTTTCCCTCGTGCAGCAGCCGCGCCGCGCGCGCGATCGCGCCCGGGTCGACCGGAGGCCCGCTCACCGGACCGGCTCCAGACCCAGCACCGCAGACACCTCGCCGGCGCGCGCCAGCGCATCGGCCAGCGAAGTGCCCAGAACGGTGACGTGCCCCATTTTGCGACCGGGCCGGGCTTCGAGCTTGCCATACAGGTGCGGACAGGCCCCGGCGATTGCCGCCGCCGCGCCGAGAGGCGGCGGCCGCAGCCGGCCCGCTTCGAACCACAGATCGCCCAGCAGGTTCAGCATCACCGCCGGCGCCAGCTGTCGCGTCTCGCCCAGCGGCAGCTCGGCCAGGATGCGAGCCTGCTGATCGAATTGGCTCGTTACGCAGGCATCGATCGTGTAATGGCCGCTGTTGTGCGGGCGCGGAGCCATCTCGTTCACGAGCAGCTCGCCGTCCGGCAGCACGAAGAACTCCACGCACAGCACGCCCACGTAGTCGAGCCGCTCGGCCATCGTGGTGGCCGCCGCGCGCGCCTGCAGCGCCAGCGACGCGTCGACGCGCGCCGGCACGATCGTCGCAGCCAGGATGCCGCCCCGGTGCTCGTTCTCGGCAACCGCAAACGTGACCGAGCGGCCGTCGCGGCCGCGGCACACGAGAACGGACACCTCGCGCTCGATCCGCAGCCACTTTTCCAGCACGCAAGGCACCCGCCCCAGGCTCTCCCAGGCCCGACGCACGCTGTCGGGCCGATCGACCCGGACCTGGCCCTTGCCGTCGTATCCAAGGCGCGCCGACTTGATCACGCCGGGCAGCAGCGACGCATCGACCGCGGCCAGATCGGCCGCCTCGGAGATGACCTGGTAGGGCGCCACGGACAGGCCGCAGTCCTGCGCGAAGCGCTTTTCGCGTCGCCGGTCCTGCGCGATCGCGGCCGCGTCCGCGCTCGGGCTGGTCGCGCAATCGGCCGCGAGGCGCTCGAGGCTGTCAGCCGGAACGCTCTCGAACTCGGTGGTCACGGCCTTGCACAGGCCGGCCAGCTCCGATAGCGCGCCCGCGTCCGTGTAACCGGCGAGGATCTGCCGGTCGGCCACGGCCCCGGCCGGACTGTCGGCGACCGGATCGAGCACGCACACGCGATAGCCGAGCGACTGCGCCGCCATACAGAACATCCGGCCGAGCTGGCCCCCGCCCAGCACGCCGAGCCATTCGCCTGGAAGGATCATCCGAGCGGGCGGCGATCGCGGCCCACGTGACGTCAGAGGGGCAGCGTCATGTTGCGCGCGGTCTCGGTCTGCGAGGACCGATACTGCGCGAGCTTGCGGGCCAGCACCGCGTCGGAGCAAGCCAGAACCGACACGGCGAACAGCGCGGCGTTGGCCGCCCCGGCCTCGCCGATCGCGAACGTCGCCACCGGAACGCCCTTGGGCATCTGAACGATCGACAGCAGGCTGTCCTCGCCGCGCAGGTATTTCGAAGGCACCGGCACTCCGAGCACCGGGATCAGCGACTTGGAAGCCAGCATTCCCGGCAAGTGAGCCGCGCCGCCCGCGCCGGCGATGATCATCCGGATGCCCCGCTCGCGGGCCGATTCGGCGTAAGCGAACATCTCGTCGGGTGTGCGGTGTGCCGAGATCACCCGGGCCTCGAACGCGATCGCGAACTCCTTCAGCACGTCGCAAGCGTGCTGCATCGTCTCCCAATCGGAGTCCGATCCCATCAAAACGCCGATCACCGGCTGGGCGCGAGTTGCACTCATCATTCGGTCAGGGGCCGGCACGCCGAGGCGGACCCCGCCAGGCTCAAGCGTGAATCGTATCAGCCAGGCGTCCGAGCGCCTCGCGATATTTGCAGGCGGTGCGCTCGATGACTTCGGGCGGCAGCGTGGGCGCCGGAGGCGATTTGTTCCAGGGTTGCGCCTGCAGCCAGTCGCGCACGAACTGCTTGTCGAAGCTCGGCGGCGACTCGCCCGGCCGATACTGGTCCTGTGGCCAGAAGCGCGACGAATCCGGCGTCAGCACCTCGTCCATCAGGCGCAGGACCCCGGCCGAGTCCAGTCCGAACTCGAACTTCGTATCGGCGATCAGGATGCCGCGGCTCTGAGCGTAGGAAAACGCCTCCTGATACAGCGCCAGGGCCGTCGCGCGGACCTCTCTGGCAAGCTCTGCGCCCAGCATCCGGCATGCCTCCTCGAACGGGATGTTCTGGTCGTGCACGCCCAGCTCGGCCTTGATCGCCGGCGTGAAAATCGGCTCGGGCAGGCGCGAGGCCAGCTTCATGGCGGGCGGCAGTTCGATCCCGCACACGCGTCCGGTCGACTGGTAGTCACTCCAGCCCGATCCGATCAGATAGCCGCGCACGACCGCCTCGATCGGAAGTGGCTTGAGCCGCATCGCAACCACGGCGCGCCCACGCACCTGGTCGACCTCGTCGGCCGCTACCACGGCCTCTGGCGCGATGGCGGTCAGGTGATTGGGCACCACGTGCGCGAGTCGCTCGAACCAGAAGTTCGACAACGCGTTCAGCACGTGCCCCTTGCCGGGGATCGGCTCGTTCATCACCACGTCGAACGCCGACAGCCGATCGGTCGTGATGATCAGCAGCCGGTCAGAACCGACCGCGTACGTATCCCGCACCTTGCCCCGATACACCAGCGACAGCGAGTGCAGCCGCGACTGCAGCATCGGCTGGCCGTCGTCAGGCACGGCCGAAGGTCGCCCACAATATCGAGGCCCACACGCCGCCGGCCAGCATCAGCGACAGCATCACCGCCGCGCTGCCCAGGTCCTTGGCGCGCTTGGCGAGCGGATTGATCTCGAAGCTCTGGCGGTCGATGGCCGCCTCGACCGCCGTGTTCAGGATCTCGACGATCAGTACCAGGATCACGACGCTGATCAGCAGGATCCGCTCGACCAGCGTCACGGGAAGCATCAGCGCGGTCGGCACCATCACCGCCGCCAGGACCATCTCCTGGCGGAACGCATCCTCGTGGTGCCAGGCCGCGGCCAGCCCATCGGCCGAATAGCGGAAGGCGTTCGCGATGCGCAGCAGGCCGCGCTTGCCTTTCAGCGTCCGGCTGTCACCCGGCGCCAACACCCGATCATGTCCCTGCCCGACGCTCATGAACCCGATGATAGCGAACGGACGCCGTTGCGGCGGCGCCTCAGTGAACGTGCTGGCTCAGCTCGCCGGACCGATAGCGTTGCGCCATCTTCTCCAACGCGACCGGCTTGAGTCGGGATGCCTGTCCGGTGCAGCCGAACTGCTGGTAGCGCTGCTTGCACACGATCCTGGCCGCCTCCCGTGCCGGCTTCAGGAACTCGCGCGGGTCGAATTTCGACGGGTTTTCGGCCAGGAACCTGCGGACCGCCGCGGTCATCGCCAGACGGATGTCGGTATCGATATTGATCTTGCGCACGCCGTGCTTGATGGCTTCCTGGATCTCCTCGACCGGCACGCCGTAGGTCTCCTTCATCTGTCCGCCATATTGCCGGATCTGCTCGAGCAGGTCCTGCGGAACGCTGGAGGAGCCGTGCATCACCAGGTGCGTGTTCGGAATGCGGCGGTGGATCTCCTTGATCCGGTCGATCGCCAGGATATCGCCGGTGGGCTTGCGCGTGAACTTGTAGGCGCCGTGCGAGGTTCCGATCGCGATGGCCAGCGCGTCGAGCTGGGTCCGTCGCACGAAATCGGCGGCCTGGTCCGGATCGGTCAGCAGCATCTCGCGCGTCATCCGGCCGTCGGCGCCGTGCCCGTCCTCCTTGTCGCCTTTCATCGTCTCCAGCGACCCGAGGCACCCGAGCTCGCCCTCGACGCTGACGCCCAGGCCGTGCGCCAGCTCGACCACCTTGCGGGTGACCCCCCAGTTGTAGTCGTAGTCGGCCACGGTCTTGCCGTCTTCCTTCAGCGATCCGTCCATCATCACGGAGGAAAACCCCAGCCGGATCGCCGATTCGCACACGGCGGGCGACTGGCCATGATCCTGGTGCATCGCCACCGGAATGTGCGGGTACGACTCGACGGCCGCCTCGATCAGACGCTTCAGGAACGTCTCGCCGGCGTATTTGCGGGCGCCGGCCGACGCCTGCATGATGACCGGCGCCTCCAACTCGGCGGCCGCTTCCATGATGGCCTGAACCTGCTCGAGGTTGTTGACGTTGAACGCCGGCACGCCGTAGACGTTTTCCGCCGCGTGATCGAGCAGTTGCCGCATCGATACCAGAGCCATCTTCGATCTCCCTGCGCGCCAGGTTTCGCTTGCGCCGATATTCTAAATCGCGCTGAGCGCGCGCTCCTGCAGAATTGCAACTGCCGGCAAGGTCTTGCCTTCCAGGAATTCCAGGAATGCTCCGCCACCGGTCGAGATGCAACTGATCCGGTCGGCGATGCGGTACTTCGCGATAGCCGCCAGCGTGTCGCCGCCGCCCGCGATCGAGAACGCGCCGCGGGCGGTCGCGCTCGCCACCGCGAGCGCCAGGTCGTGTGTGCCCTGGGCGAAGGCCTCGAATTCGAACACGCCGAGCGGTCCGTTCCAGATGATTGTGCCTGCCTCGTTGATCACGTGCGTCAAGACCTGGCAGGTGGCCGGGCCGACGTCAAGGATCATTTCATCGGGCCGCACATCGTCGGCGCGCCTGAGCACGGGCCTGGCATGCGCCGAAATCTCGGTCGCGGTCACCACGTCGATCGGCAGCGGCAACGTGGCCCCTTTGTCCGCCAGCGTCTTGAGCACGTTGCGGCACTCCGGCGCGAGGTCCGGCTCGACCAGCGACTTTCCGATCGCAAAGCCCTCCGCCATCAGAAACGTGTTGGCGATGCCGCCGCCGACGATCAGCCGATCCACTTTCCGTGCCAGGTTGTTCAGGATCGTCAGCTTGGTCGACACTTTCGAGCCCGCTACGATCGCGACCAGCGGCCGCTTGGGCTGCTCCAGGGCCCGCCCCAGCGCTTCCACCTCGGACGCCAGCAGCGGGCCGGCGCAGGCGAGCGGCACAAACCGGGCCATCCCGTGCGTGGTGGCCTCCGCCCGGTGCGCTGTCCCGAACGCGTCATTCACGTACACGTCGCACAGACCAGCCAGCCGGCGCGACAGCTCCTCGCTATCCGTCCTCTCCCCGCGGTTGAGGCGGCAGTTTTCGAGCAGCACCACCTGCCCCGGCGCCACCGTCACGCCGCCCACCCAATCGCGCACCAGCGGCACCGTGATGCCGAGCAGTTCCGACAGGCGCTGCGCCACCGGCGCCAGCGACTCACCTGGCCTCGTCTCTCCCTCGGTCGGCCTGCCAAGGTGCGAGGTCACCATCACCGCGGCGCCCGCGTCGAGCGCCATCCGGATCGCCGGCAGCGAGGCGCGGATCCGCGTGTCCTCCGTGATCGCCCCGGAATCGTCCTGAGGCACGTTCAGATCCGACCGGATGAATACGCGCTTGCCGCGCAGCAAGCCTCGCCGGCACAGCTGGTCGAGCGTGAGGATCATCGTCCTGTTGCGGCGGCGCCGCTTCTCGCGATCCGGTTGCAACCCGACGAACGCGGGCATTGCCGGTCGCCGGTCCCTGGGCGCTGTTCTTCTTTCGGATGGATCGCGCTTACGCGACGCATTATAAAAGGCAGCACATTTCCTGTTCGGCCCCGCGGTCATTGACAAGGGCGAGAAGTTCGAAGAAAAGGTTGACCTGCCGGGCGTCCGGAAGGAAGATATCGACGTACCGGTTGAAGGCAATCGGGTTTCGATTTCCGCTAAGACCAAGGAGGAAAAGGAAGTCAGCGAAGGCGACCGGGTGCTGCACTCCGAACGCAGCTATACCAGCTACGCACGCACCTTCGAACTGCCGGCGCCGGTGAGCGACGTCGGCGCCGAAGCGGCATATGAAAATGGGGTGCTCACGCTGACGTTGCCCAAGAGGGCTTCCACGACGACCAAACGTCTGACGGTTCACTGAGATCGCACCCGGAAGGCCGGGAGGCCTGCAGGGCGACACACGGCGACGGGGCCTGCGGGGCCGCAGCGCCGCAATACAGCAGCCCAGCTCGGCTGCATATGAAGGCCGCTAAACCAAGCGGCCTTCTCTTTTGTAAACCGCAGATCCGAATTGCGGTGACTCCTGCCACTGGTGTCAGCTTCGGAGCCGAAAAGCGGGAGGATCGGCTACGAGGGGCTGCGGAGGACGGCGCGCCTTGCAAGGCGCGCCGGCTCCGGCGGCGCGAAGCAGTGCTTCGCGAAACCCCGCCTCCGCCCCCCTCGAGCACCCCCCGCGGCATTCACAACTATCGCCGTGGCGAACAGGGAGGGGCCGGGGGTGAGGGTCAGCGCGCGTTCATCAGCGCAACGGTCGCGTCCAGCATCCGGCTGCTGAAGCCCCACTCGTTGTCGTACCAGCTGCTCACTTTCACCAGGCGTCCCGACACCTTGGTCAGCGTGGCGTCGAACACCGAGGAGTGGGCGTCGTGGTTGAAGTCGACCGATACCAGCGGCTCCTCGCTGTAGGCCAGGATGCCGCGCAGCGGACCGGCGGCCGCGGCCTGCATGGTCCGGTTGATCTCTTCGACCGTGGTGTCGCGCGCGGCGATGAACGACAGGTCGACGAGCGACACGTTGATCGTGGGCACGCGGATCGCATACCCGTCCAGGCGCCCCGCCAGCTCGGGCATCACCAGCCCCACCGCGGCCGCCGCCCCGGTCTTGGTCGGAATCATCGACTGCGTGGCCGAACGCGCCCGCCGCAGATCCTCGTGGTACACGTCGGTCAGGACCTGGTCGTTCGTGTACGAATGGATCGTGGTCATCAGCCCGTTGATCAGGCCGATCGCCTCGTGCAAAGGCTTGACCAGCGTAGCCAGGCAATTGGTCGTGCACGAGGCGTTCGAGATCACCGTGTGCTCCTTCCTGAGCGTGGCGTCGTTGACCCCGATCACGATCGTCGCGTCGACATCCTTGCCGCCGGGGGCCGAGATGATCACCTTCTTCGCCCCGGCCTGCAGGTGGGCGCCGGCCCTTTCCTTGGTCGTGAACAGGCCCGTGCATTCGTGTACGACGTCAACACCCATCGCGGCCCAGGGAAGCTGGGACGGATCGCGCGTCGACAGTACGCGGATCCGGTCGCCATTGACGATCAGCGCGTCGCCGTCGACCTTTACCGTGCCGCCGAAGCGCCCATGCACCGTGTCGTAACGCGTCAGGTGCGCGTTGATCCGGGCATCGCCCAGATCGTTGAGCGCGACGATTTCGATGTCGTGCTTCTTGCCGCCCTCGTAGTGCGCCCGCAGGATGTTGCGGCCGATGCGACCATAACCGTTGATCGCGACCTTTATCGTCATTGTCCGTTCCTTCCCTGCACCAGTGTGATGACCGTTGCCACCGCGTTGGCCGCATTCAGTCCGAAATGTTCATAGACCGCGGCCGCCGGGGCCGATTCTCCGAAGCGGTCGACGCCGAGCACCGCGCCGCCCGAGCGCACGTATTTCCACCAGAAGTCCGTCACGCCGGCTTCGATTGCCAGCCTCGGAAGGCCCTCCGGCAGCACGCTGGACTTCCATTGCTCGCTCTGCCGGTCGAACACCGTGGTCGACGGCATCGACACGACCCGAACGGCGATGCCCCGCTGCTCGAGCTGCTGTTGCGCCTGCATCGCGATGGGCAATTCCGAGCCGGTGGCGATCACGACGGCCCGCGCCCCGCCCGGGCCGCCGGAGGCTTCGCAGAAAACATAGCCGCCGCGCCGGATCGCCGCTTCGTCGGCTGAGCCCCGCAGGAACGCGACCGACTGGCGCGACAGCAGCAGGCTCGTGGGTCCATCGCGCCGCTCGATCGCCGCCGCCCAGGCGATCAGCGTCTCGACGGTATCGCACGGTCGCCACACATCCATGTTCGGGATCAGGCGCAGACTCGCCGCGTGCTCGACCGCCTGGTGGGTTGGCCCATCCTCGCCCAGACCGATCGAGTCGTGCGTGAAGACGAAAATCGAGCGGATCTTCATCAGCGCCGCCATTCGCAGCGCGTTGCGCGAGTAGTCGGAAAACGTCAGGAATGTCCCGCAGAACGGGATCAGGCCGCCGTGCAGCGCCATGCCGTTGGCGATCGCGCTCATCCCGAATTCGCGCACGCCATAGTTGATGTGGCGGCCGGGGACGAACTCGCTGCCGGCGCGCATCGCCACCGCCCGGCTCCAGCGCGTCAGATTGCTGCCGGTCAGATCGGCCGATCCTCCGATCAGCTCGGGCACGGCCTCGGCAAGCACTTCCAGCGCCAGCTGTGAGGCTTTGCGCGTGGCCACCGACTCGCGCTTGCCCTGCGCCGCCACCACCGCTGAGTGCACGATCCCGGGCAGCTCGGGCGGCAGATCGCCGGCCGTGCGCCGTCCGAACTCGGCCGCCTCGCGTGGATGCCTGGCGGCATACTGCTCGAACAGCGTGCGCCAGGTCCGTTCGCGATCGGCGCCGACCGCCCGCGCGTCCCATGCCTGGTAGATCTGCGGCGGAACCTGGAACGGCGGATGCGGCCAGCCGATCGCCTGGCGGGTGGCCGCGACCTCGGCCTCGCCCAGCGCTTCGCCGTGCGCCTTCTCGCTGCCGGCGCGGTTCGGCGACCCCTTGCCGATCACGGTGCGCGCAATGATCAGCGTGGGCCGATCCGAGTGCTTGGCCTGCGCAATCGCGATGTCGGCGGCCGCCGGGTCGTGACCGTCGATCGGTCCGATCACGTTCCACTGGTAGGCCCGGAAGCGCAACGCGCTGTCGTCGGTGAACCAGTGCCGCACTTCCCCGTCGATCGAGATGCCGTTGTCGTCGTAGATCGCGATCAGTTTGCCCAGCTTCCACGTCCCGGCGAGCGAGGCCGCCTCGTGCGAAATGCCCTCCATCAGGCAGCCGTCGCCGACCACCACGTAGGTGTGATGGTCGACGATCTCGAAGCCGGGGCGATTGAACTCGGCCGCCAGCAGGCGCTCGGCCAGCGCCATTCCCACCGCGTTGGCCAGTCCCTGCCCCAGCGGTCCGGTCGTGGTTTCGACGCCCGGGGTCAGGCCGGTTTCGGGATGGCCCGGTGTGCGGCTGTGCAGCTGGCGGAATTTCGCGAGCTCGCCGATCGGCAGGTCGTAGCCGGTCAGGTGCAGCAGCGCGTAGTGCAGCATCGAGCCGTGCCCGTTGGACAGGATGAAACGGTCGCGGTTGGGCCACTTGGGATTGGACGGGTTGTGGCGCAGATGTCGCGTCCACAGCGCGTAGGCGACCTCGGCCATTCCCATCGGCATTCCAGGATGGCCCGAGTTCGCTTTCTGGACCGCGTCCATCGCGAGCGCGCGGATGGCGTTGCACATGTCGCGCTCGAGCGCGGCGTTGGGAAGGGATGCGGTCATCGGGAGCCGTGGGAAGCGGGAGCGAAACGTTCCATTTTATCAATCGGGTCTTGCCGGTCGTGCCGGCTGCCGCGCCTGCGCGTAAAGCAACCCTTTCATTTATCGCCGTTTTGTTCTAGCATTCGCGCCGAAATTTCGGTTCGGACCAGCACCGGAAGCAACGGGCAGCCTGCTTGTTGATGAACTAGTCAGGCGCTTCTCCCCCGCCAGAGCCAATCGACGCAGTGCCGAGTGCACTGCACAGACCCGGCGCCGCGCACCAGCGAACGGGTCCCGAACCGATGGGTTGCGGTGTCACAACCGTAATTCAGGTCGATTGGGCGGACCTGCAAGGGGGACGGAGATGCAAGGCTTGCACCTGACCGGTGATCTCTTCGATTGCAGCTGCTCGGCTGTTTTCCTGACGGAACTCGAGACGCTCGCGGCGCTGTGCCGCGACTCGACCGTGCAGGCACAGCTGACGGTGGTCGACGAGAAGTTCCATGTTTTTCCCGATGTCGACGGCCAGCCGGGCGGCATTACCGGTGCCTTGCTGCTGGCCGAGTCGCACCTGGCTGTGCATACCTGGCCGGAGCGGCGCGGCGTCACGCTGGACGTCTACGTGTGCAACTTCACCAGCGACAACTGCGCCAAAGCGCAGTGGTTGTTCGACACGCTGGTGGTCGCATTCCGGCCGGGCCGCCAGAACGTGAACCGGATCGAGCGCGGCGACCTGGCCGCGTCGATCCCGGCCTCGGCGGCCGCGTCCGCCAGCGCCGCCGCGGACCCGGTGGCATCCGGCAAGATCATTTTCGACTGGCTGAACGCGAACGCAGGCTACGGCTTCACGGCGCGCTCGCGCCTGCAGACGCTGCAGTCGCCGTATCAGCACATCGAGGTGTACGACACGCCGCAATTCGGGCGGCTGTTCCGGCTGGACGGCCGCTTGATGACCTCGGAGGGCGAGGAGTTCTTCTATCACGAGTGCATGACGCATCCGGCCATGCTGACGCATCCGGATCCCCAGTCCGTGCTCGTGATCGGCGGCGGCGACGGCGGCTCCTCCGAGGAGCTGTTCAAGCATCCATCGGTGCGGCGGATCGTGATGGCCGAGCTCGACGAGGCGGTGATCGACATATCGAAGCGGTACCTGGGCGCGATCCACCGCGGCGCGTTCGACGACCCGCGCCTCACCGTCCGGATCGGCGATGGTTTCGACTTCGTACGCTCGACGTCGGAGCGCTTCGACCTGATCGTGCTCGACCTGACCGATCCCGATACGCCGGCATTCCATCTGTATTCGGAGCAGTTTTTCCGGATGTGCCGCGCCATTTTGAATCCAGGCGGCCTGTTGACGCTGCACCTGGGCTCGCCGGTCTATCAGCAGTCGACCGTGCGCAAAAATGCGGACCATCTGCGCCGCGTGTTCTCGCAAGTGCACCCGATGTCGCTGTACATCCCGCTGTACGGCTCGCTCTGGTGCCTGGCGGTCGCCAGCGATTCGGCCAATCCGCGCGCGGTCGGCGCCGACCTGATCGCAGCGCGGATGCGCGATCGAGGTCTGACCGATCTGCAGTACTACAACGCCGAACTGCACGGCGCTCTGTTCATGCTGCCGAACTTCGTGCGCGATTTGACCCGCGGGCCGGAAGCCGCGGCAGGCGGCACGCGGGCTGCGCGGCTGGCCGCATAGCAGCGCAGTGTCCCCGGCGCCCAGGTTCTTCGTCGAAGAGCCGCTGTCGGTCAACACGCGCGTCACGCTGCCCGCCGCGGTCGCGCACCACGCGCGCACGGTGCTGCGGCTGCGCGAAGGCGACCCGGTCGTGCTGTTCAACGGGCTGGGCGGCGAATATCGGGCGCAGCTGGCCGGTACCGCCGCGGCGTCCGGGCCGGTACAGGCCGAGGTGACCGGATTCGATCCGATCGAGCGGGAGCCGTCGTCGCGCATCACGCTGATCCAGGCGCAGGCGGGCTCGGACAAGATCGACTGGGTCGTGGAGAAGGCCGTCGAGGTCGGCGTTGCGCGCGTGATCGTGACGGCCGCTGCGCGCAGCACGGTGCGGATCGACGAAAGCCGGGCGGCCCGCCGTCTGCAGCACTGGCGCGAGCTGGCGATCGCGGCCTGCTGCCAGTGCGGGCGCAACCGCCCGGTCGCGGTGTCGATCGCGAAATCGCTGGCCGATGCGCTCGGCCAGGCGCGCGAGGCCGATTTCAAATGGATCCTGGACCCCGCCGCCCCGCGCGGCCTTCCACCCGCGCGCCCCGGCGCACACCGGGTGTCGCTGGTGGTCGGGCCGGAGGGAGGATTCGAGCCCGCCGAGCTGCAGCTGGCGGCGCAGGCCGGCTACGAGGCGATCTGCCTGGGGCCGCGGATACTTCGAACCGAGACCGCCGGCCTGGTGGCTGCCGCGGCGTGGCTTGCACTGAGCGGGGAATTTAGTTAGAGGACGACCACCTTAGGGGACTGGCTCGGGCTGGACTCGCGTCGTTCGGTCAGGAAGCGCATCACTTCGTCGCGGCGTGCCATCGTGTCGCCAAATCCCATATCGATCAGCGCGCGCGTGTAGGGCGCCTCGAACAGCAGATAACTGGCAAGGCTCGCGCCGCCGCCGCGATAGGCGCCGAGCACTTCCAGCAGCGCCCGCACCGGGGCCGGCAGCGCAGCCAGGTACTGCGCTGCGACGCCATCGAGGCGCTCGCTGGGCGAGATCACGAGAGTCTCGATAACGCGCAAGCCGATGGCGCGGCGCTCCTGGGGCGACAGGGCGGCCGTGATCTGGTTCATCTTGTCGAGCCGCTCGACGTCCGAGGCGAGCGAATCCAGGAAGATGCTGGACATCGCGTGGCCGGCCATCTGCGCCAAGGTCGGGTAGGCCGCCCCGTCGACCCCGGGCAGCAGCCCGGGATGGCCGATCTGCCCGACGCCCACCACCAGGACGCGCTCGGCACCCAGATGGATCGCGGGACTGATCGGGCTGAGCTGGCGGATCGAACCATCCCCGAAATGCTCGACCCCTTCGGCCCCGGCCAGCGCCAGATCCAGCGAGACGGCGGGAAAGATGAACGGAATCGCACTGGATGCGAGCAAATGGTCGATCTGGATCGCGCAGCGTACATACAGGCGCTGCATCTTGTTCGGTATCTGGTAGTCGTTCAGCGCCTGATAGAAGGTCACGTGGCGGCCGGAGCTGTAGCTGGAGGCGCCCAGCGCGAGCGCCCTGAGGTGTCCGTGTTCCAGGCCGCGCTGCAGCCGCTCCAGTTCGATCATCTGCCCCAGCAGCGCGCGCAGCGGCGAATTGTCGAACAGCGACCTGGGCCGCATCCGCAGGGATCGCCGCACCAGCCAGCCGACCGACATCAGCGTCAGCCAGCGCGCGCCCGTTCGCACCACCCCGATCAGGTCCGAGCGGTAAACCTGGTCGGCGCGGAAATTCTCCCAGATGTGCACCATCTGGGCCACCGCCTCCTGGAAGTTGTCGGCGCGGCAGGCGAGCGCGGTTGCGTTGATGGCGCCGGCCGACGTGCCCACCAGGATCGGAAACGGGTTGTGCCCCTGCGCAATGCTCGGGTCCAGGCCGCGCCGCGCGTCGCGCAGCAGGGCCGCCACCGCCTTCAGCACCCCGACCTGGTAGGCCGCTCGCGCGCCGCCGCCCGTCAGGATCAGCGCCGCCGGCGACGTTCTGAGACGGACCCGGTCGTGCAGCCGGTCTTGCATGGACCTGAGCTTCGAACTGCGATACGCATGGGTCGCTTCGCCGGTCAGTTATGCGCCGCCTGCGCCTCGAGGACAACCAGGGCGGTCATGTTGACGATGCGACGCACGGTCGATGAGGGAGTCAACACGTGCACCGGGCGCGCACAGCCGAGCAGGATCGGCCCGATCGCGACGTTGTTGCCCGAAATCGTCTTCAGCAGGTTGTAGGCGATGTTGGCGGCATCCAGCCCGGGGCATACCAGCAGGTTGGCGTCGCCACTGAGCGTCGAGAAGGGCATCAGCGACTGGCGGATCGCCGCGTCCACCGCGCAGTCCGCGTGCATTTCGCCGTCGACCGGAAGCTGAGGTTCGCGCGCCCGGATCAGGGCCAGCGCATCGCGCATCTTCACCGCGCTGGCAGCGTCGCTGGTGCCGAAGTTCGAGTGCGATATCAGCGCCGCCTGCGGCGATATGCCGAGCCGGCGCAACTGCTCGGCGGCCATCAGCGTGATCTCGGCGATCTGCTCGGCGGTCGGATCCAGATTGACGTGGGTGTCGGCCAGCGCGATCAGCCGGTCCGGAACCATCAGGATGTTCATGGCCGCGTAGGTATGTGCATCGGGCCGTCGGCCGATCACCAGATCGATGTAGTGCAGATGCAGACCCACGGTGCCAAAGGTGCCGCAGATCATGCCGTCGGCATCGCCCTTGAGCACCAGCATCGAGCCGATCAGCGTGTGGCGCCGCCTCATCTCGACGCGCGCATGGTGTTCGGTGATGCCGCGGCGCGCAGCCAGCCGGTGGTAGGTCTGCCAGAAGTCGCGATAACGCGGGTCGAACTCCGGGTTCACGACCTCGAAATCAGCGTCCGCGCGCATCCGCAATGCGAATCGGTCCAGGCGTCGCTCGATCACGTCGGGTCGTCCAACCAGGATCGGGCGCGCGATCGCCTCGTCCACCACCACCTGCGCGGCGCGCATCACGCGCTCCTCTTCGCCCTCCGCGAAGACCACCCGCGTCGCACGGCCCGCGGCCTGCGCCTTTTTCGCGGTCGCGAAGATCGGCTTCATGAAAGTGCCGGAGTGATAGACGAACTGCTGCAACTGCCCGCGGTAAGCGTCCAGATCGGCCAGCGGCCGCGTGGCAACTCCGCTCGCCATGGCGGCCTGTGCAACGGCCGGCGCGATCCGCAGCATCAGTCGCGGATCGAACGGCCTGGGGATCAGGTACTCGGGCCCGAACACGGGCTGCGCGGAGCCGTAGGCGCTGGCTGCCACATCGCTGCCCTCTTCACGCGCAAGCCGTGCGATTGCGTGCACCGCCGCCACTTCCATCTCGCGCGTGATCGTGGTGGCGCCGACGTCGAGCGCACCGCGGAAGATGAACGGGAAGCACAGCACGTTGTTGACCTGATTCGGATAGTCCGAGCGGCCGGTCGCGATGACCGCGTCGCTGCGCACCGAGCGGACCTCTTCGGGCAGGATTTCGGGCGTCGGATTGGCCAGTGCGAACACGAGCGGGCGCGGCGCCATCCGTGCGACCTGTTGCGGGGAGAGTACGCGCCCGGCCGACAGACCCAGGAAAATATCGGCCTCGCCGATCACGTCCGACAGCGTTCGAGCCGAGGTGCGCTGCGCATAGCGCGCCTTTTCCGCATCCATCAGCACGGTGCGGCCCTCGTAAACGACTCCCTCGATGTCGGAGACGAAAATGTTGGAACGCGGCAGTCCCAGCTCGACCAGCAGGTCCAGGCATGCGAGCGCGGCGGCTCCGGCGCCGCTGCAGACGAGCCTGGCGTCGCCCAGTTGCTTGCCCACGACCTGCAGCCCGTTCAGAACCGCGGCGCCGACGATGATCGCGGTGCCATGCTGATCGTCGTGGAACACCGGGATCTTCATCCTTTCACGCAGACGCCGCTCGACCACGAAGCACTCGGGCGCCTTGATGTCCTCGAGATTGATCCCCCCGAAGGTCGGCTCCAGCGCGGCAATGATCTCGACCAGCCGGTCCGGATCGCGCTCGGACACCTCCAGGTCGAACACGTCGATGCCGGCGAACTTCTTGAACAGGACCGCCTTGCCTTCCATCACCGGCTTGGCCGCCAGCGGTCCGATCGGTCCAAGACCGAGCACCGCGGTGCCGTTGGTGATCACGCCGACCAGATTGGCGCGCGCGGTAAAGCGCGCAACGGTCCGCGGTTCGGCCGCGATCGCTTCGCACGCGGCGGCCACGCCGGGCGTGTAGGCCAAGGCGAGGTCGCGCTGGTTGGTCAGCTGCTTGGTCGGCTGGATCGAAATTTTCCCTGGCTTCGGGAACTCGTGATAGTCCAGCGCCGAGCGGCTCAAATCGGTCTCTTGTTGGTCCACGCCGAAGACCTCGTTGTGCGAGCCCGCATTATCGGATGGAATGCCGGTTGACCCCGCGGAGGCGTGGGAGCTTCGTCAGCCAGCCCTCGCCTGCCCCCCTTTAGCGGAAAGCGATCCCCGTAACCCACCCCACATCCATGGGGCGGCCTATTTACAAACCTTGTTGTTCATCCAGAAAATGGCTATTTGTCCAGGACGTTACTTGACTTTGCAGATGACGTGAGTACACTTCTCACAAAGCTCTCTTAAGCCTGTCACAAGGCCTGAGCGCGTACAACCCCAACTCGGTGCCTCTCCTCCCTCCCTCCTCAACCGAATTTGGGTACGCTCGGTCGACAGGCTTTTTTTTTGCCCATAGATAACGTAAAAGCGGGCGCTTACATCTGAATCCCGAGGCAGCCGGAAGTCGCGGCGCTTAGGCTCCCTTCGCTTGATGAACGCTACGGCACCTTCGCTCGCGCGGCGCTGCGACGCGGTCGCTCCGTTCTTCGTGCTGGAGCTGATAAAAGAAGCCCAGCAGCTGGAAAGATCCGGTCGGTCGATCGTACATCTGAGCGTCGGCGAGCCCGATTTCACCGCACCGGAGCCGGTCGTGCGGGCCGCGCAAGCTGCCGTGGAATCGGGTCGCTCGCGCTACACACCGGCGCTGGGCATCACGGCGCTGCGCGAAGCGATCAGCCGCTTTTATCGAGACCGCTTCGGGCTGAGCGTCGAGCCCGATCGGGTCGTGATCACCGCGGGGGCCTCAGGCGCGCTGGTGCTGCTGCTGTCGGCGCTGCTCGACCCCGAAGACGAAGTGCTGCTGCCCGATCCGTGCTATCCGTGCAACCGCCACATCGCATCTGCCGTCGGAGCCCGCTTTCGACTGATCACCTGCGGCCCCGCCGAGCGGTTCCAGCTGAGCGCGGCGGCGGTCGAGCCGGCCTGGTCCGCCCATACGCGCGGCGTGCTGATCGGTTCGCCTTCCAACCCCACCGGCACGACGATCCAATGGGACGCGCTGGCGCAGCTGTGCGACCGGGTGCTGGCGCGCGGCGGCTTCGTGCTGGTCGACGAGATCTACCAGGGTTTGACGTACGACCACGCGCCCGCGACCGCGCTGTCGCTGGACCCCCGGGTTGCGGTGATCAACAGCTTTTCGAAATACTTCGGGATGACCGGCTGGCGGCTCGGCTGGATCGTCGCGCCGCCCGAGTGGGTCGCGGCGCTGGAGAGGCTTTCACAGAACCTGTATCTGTGCGCGTCGGCGATCGCCCAGCATGCGGCGCTCGCCTGTTTCGAGGCTGACAGCCTTGAAGTGTTCGAGCAGCGACGCGAGCAGTTCCGGCAGCGGCGCAACTTCCTGCTGCCCGCCCTGCGGCAGCTCGGCTTCGGCGTGCCGGTCGTGCCCGACGGCGCCTTCTACGTGTACGCCGATATCAGCACGCTCACGCGCGCCGACGGCGACCGGTTCGAAGGCAGCTCGCAGTTTGCGCGACGGCTGCTGCACGAAGCCGGCGTGTGCCTGGTGCCTGGAAAGGACTTCGGCCGCTTCGACGCCGAACGGTATGTGCGGCTCTCGTACGCGACGTCGATGGAAAAACTGCAGGAGGCGATCCGGCGGATCGGCGCTTACCTGGGCCGATGAGCGGCCTGCGATGCCGCCCTGGCCGGGGCGGGGGTCAGGAGGCGGAGGCCGAAGCGAGGGAGATCGAGGACGTGGCGGGCGTCACGCTGCCCACCGTCTTGGCCTCGGTGCGACCGCCAGCGGCCAGAGCCGCGGCCACGTTGCCGGCTGCAGCCATCTTGAGGCGCGCCATCTCGGACAGCACCCGCATGCCGTAGCCGCCGTCGTCGGACAGGTTGCCCGCACCCACGTAAAGCTGCAGCCCGCGCTCCAGCGAACCGCCGCGCCGGATCGCATCGCTCAGAATGGCCGATCCCACCCGGATGTTGGCCACCGGCTCCAGGGCGTTGTGCTGATCGCCGTCCAGCCCGAAGCGGGTCGCATGGACGCTGGTCATCACCTGCATCAGGCCCTGCGCACCGACCGGGCTCTCGGCGAACGGATTCAAACTCGACTCGACCGCCATTACCGCCAGGATCAGCAACGGGTCCAGTTGGGACTCGCGCCCCGCTTCCCGCGCTGCGAGCACCAGAGGCCGCACCGCTTCGTCGGCGACGTGGTAACGGCGCGACAGATACTGGGCGACCAGCGCGTCGGGCGACTCCAGATGGACCCAGCGCACCGATTCGGCCAGGGCGTCGCGGGGGGCAGCCGTCGAGGCGGCAGTACCCTCGGAACCGGCGGCAGCCGTGTACGAATCGGGCCCGAACCAGCCGCGCATCATCTGTACGGTGGACTCGCGCACGCTCGGCATCGTCGCGATCGCGACTCCCGCCATTACCGTCAGCGTACCCACGGCCTCCGACAATCGCCGTAACATGCTGAGGCCGTTACCGGCCAGATCTGCTGCAGCCCCCACCCAATCGATACTCTGGCGGAATCTGCTGCCTGTGCAGTCTCGCATCACACCCTCCTGCGGCAATGTCAACGCCCAGATTGAGAACCGTAAGCGGGCGTTCGCTTACATATTCAAACCAGGGCCGTCTCGACTTCCGGTGAGTCGGCCCCCTGGCACCTTCTGGCCGCGGCGTCCTGCCGAGCCAGCCTACTGCGACGATCGAGGACCCGCTCCGGGCCCATCGCGACCTGTCGGTCGACTGTCGAGATGATCCAGTCTACGGGGCCAGACGTCTTCCGTAGTCCTTACCCGACATCGACTACCTGGGGTCAATTCTATTGTCTAACAAGGATCCGTCAATCGGGACACCTTTATTGCGGTGCGGGATTTCTTAGGGATTCGTTCTTAGAAAACTTCAGTCCCTAATTTAAAGGTCGAGTCCGTCATAAAATAATGCAATTAATCAAACTATTAGAGAGAAACTTCGGAATGCAGCGCGTGCTCTCTTTGGGTTTCGCTCGTTGCTGCGTCGCAACATCACCCCACTGGATACAGTGTTGCAGTACGGTGACTTGAGGGATTTCCTCCAGGCGCTCGATCGGGTCGGTCAGCTGGCCCGGATCGACCTCGAGGTCTCGCCGCGGCTGGAGATCACGGAAATCAGCCGGCGCGTGCTGGCTCGGGCGGGGCCGGCTCTGCTCTTTCGGCGGCCGGCCGGCAGTTCGATGCCCGTGCTGACCAACCTGTTCGGAACCCCGGAGCGCGTTGCGCTGGCGATGGGTGGGGACAGCAGGGACCGGCTGCGGGAGGTCGGTGAGCTGCTCGCTGCGCTGAAGGAGCCCGAAGCGCCCAGCGGATTGAGGGACGCGCTGGGCAAGGTCGCGCTGCTGAAAGCTGCCCTGTGGGATATGACGCCGCGCAGCATCCGAGGTGCGCCCTGCCAGCAGATCGTGTGGGAGGGTGCCGACGTGGACCTCGGCCGCCTTCCGGTTCAGACCTGCTGGCCACAGGATGTCGCACCGCTGATCACCTGGGGCGTCGTGGTAACGCGCGGTCCCCACCGCAGGCGGCAGAACCTCGGCATCTATCGCCAACAGGTCCTCGGACCGAACAAGGTGGCGATGCGGTGGCTCGCGCAGCGCGGCGGGGCGCTCGACTTCCGCGATCACCGGCTCGCCCGCCCGGGCGAGCCCTTCCCGATCGCCGTTGCGCTGGGCGCGGATCCGGCCACGGTGCTGGGCGCAGTGACTCCGGTCCCGGACCAGCTATCGGAATACCAGTTCGCCGGCTTGCTGCGAGGCTCGCGCACCGAAATCACCCGCTGCATCGGCAGCGAACTGGAGGTACCGGCCTCGAGCGAAATCGTTCTGGAAGGCACAATCCTGCCGGACGCGGCCAACCGCGGCGGGCAGATCAGCCCGGGCAGCGCCGGCTACGAGACCGCGCTGGAGGGGCCGTTCGGCGACCACACCGGGTACTACAACGAGGCGGAGCGCTTCCCCGTGTTCACGATCGAGCGGATCACGATGCGGCGCGATCCGATCTATCACTCCACCTACACGGGGCGCCCGCCGGACGAGCCGGCCATTCTCGGGGTCGCGCTGAACGAGGTCTTCGTGCCGATCCTGCGCCGGACCTTTCCCGAGATCGTCGACTTTTACCTGCCGCCTGAAGCCTGCAGCTATCGGGTCGCGGTCATCACGATGCGCAAGCAGTATCCTGGGCACGCCCGGCGAGTGATGTTCGGGGTGTGGAGCTTTCTGCGGCAGTTCATGTACACGAAGCTGCTGGTGGTGACCGACGCGGATGTCGACGCGCGCAACTGGAGCGACGTGATCTGGGCGATCAGCACGCGGGTCGATCCGGCCCGGGACACCGTGATCGTGGAAAACACGCCGATCGATTACCTGGATTTTGCCAGTCCGACGGCCGGGCTCGGCAGCAAGATGGGAATCGATGCGACCCACAAGCTGGCGGGCGAGACCGATCGGACCTGGGGGCGGCCGATCGAGATGGACGCCGCGGTGGTGGCCCGCGTCGACGCCATGTGGCAGGAGCTGGGTCTGCCGTGACGATCGAACGCAAGCCGATCCGGCGCGGCGGAATCCGCTCGGCGGGCTACGACACCTCGGCGCGCGTGCTGGAGGTGGAATTCGACGACGGTTCGGTCCTGCAGTACAGCGGCGTGGGCGCGGAAATCGCGCGGCGCTTTCTTTCCAGCGCCGCGCCAGCCAGTTACTACAAGGACAACATCGAAGAGGAATTCCCGTCGCGCCGGATCCGCTAGACCGGCTACTGGCGGATCGCTTCGACTTCGATCAACAGGCGCACTTCGTTGCCGACCGGAAACGGACCGCCAAAGCTCACCCCCCAATCCGCGCGGTTGATGGTGGCGGAAAAATCGCCGCCGCACACCTCGCGCTTCAGTAACGGGTTCTCGTAGCAGTTGAAGCCGGTCCCCTTCAACGTCACCGGCCGCGTCTTGCCCTTCAGCGTCAGCTGTCCGCGCACCTGGGACACGTCGTTGCCGTCGAAGCGGAAATCCTCCCCGACAAAGGTCGCCATCGGAAATTTTTCCGAATCGAAGAAGTCGGCCTCCTGCAGGTGGTGGTTCAGATGCTCGACCCCCGTATTGACCGAGGTCAGATCGACCGTGAACTCGACCTTACCGGTCTTGGCGGCCCGATCGATCGTCACCTCGCCCTCCTTCTTGTCGAACCGACCGCGATAGGTCGAGGTGCCGAAGTGCCTGACCTCCCACGTGGTCCAGGTGTGGGTCGGGTCGAACTTGTAAGTCACGGGTTGGGCCTGGGCCGCTGTAGCGGCGCCGGCCAGCAGTGCGAGGACAGCTTGAGCAAAACGATGCATTGGAAGAGCTCCCTATTGCGAACCTGGTTTCGAAAGCATTTGCGCCCCGCCGCGCAGCCACATCCGCCCGAGCAGCCCGTCCTTGTCGATGAAGTGGTGCTTCAGTGCGGCCGCAATGTGCACGCCGACCAGCGTCGCCAGCGTCCAGGCCAGCGTTGCGTGCACGTCGATCAGCAGGTCGGCGAGCGCCTTGTCCTTGGGTGCCAGGTCCGGCAGTCGAATCAGCCCCAGGTAAACGGTGTGAAAGCCCAGCGCCGAGCTGTACGCCCAACCGGCCAGCGGAACGATAAAGAAGAATAAGTACATCGCCCCGTGCACCCAGCGCGTGGCATTGCGCTGCCAGGGCCGCATCGATTCGGGCAGCGTCGGCGGGCGGTGCGAAAACCGCCACAGCAGCCTCAGCACCGAAAGGCCCAGGATCGTCACGCCAATCCACTTGTGGTAGTTGATCCAGCGCACCCGCGCGGGCGATACCGGTGCGTCGGACATCTGCAGGCCGATCGCAAACCCCACCACGATGACTGCTGCGAGAAACCAGTGCAGCACGATCGCCAGCGCGGTGTATCGGGTCGAAGCCTGGGACGCCAATGTCGGAGGAGTTTTCATCGACGGGATTTTCGAACGCAGCGCGTCCCGAGGCGGTTGACAGGACGGATCGCGCAGCGGCGCAGTATATGCGACGATTTCAGGAGATCTTTCCCGCGGCCGGCAATGGTGCATCCGGCCGGTCGCAATGCCCGGACTGAACTATCCCGGCGCATGGTCACGGGATCTGCGCGGCCGGCAGTTCTCGCAGGACCGAGTCGGTGCGCTGGAGCAGGAATGGGGCATCGCGGTGATGGTCGAACAACCGGGGTGCGGGCAGCATGGCCGCCATCTGGGCGGCCTGCTCGGGCGACAAGGAGGCGGCGTCCACCCCGAAGTAGTGCCGGGCCGCCGCCTGTGCGCCGAACACGCCATCGCCCCACTCGGCCACGTTCAGATAGACCTCCAGAATGCGCCGCTTATTCCAGACGGCCTCCACCATCCACGTGATCAACAGCTCCTGGACCTTGCGCAGGTAGGTGCGATGCGCCGACAGGAACAGGTTCTTCGCCACCTGCTGCGAGATCGTCGAGCCGCCATGGGCGGGGCGGCCCCGCTTCCGATTCTGCTCGTACGCCTTTTCCAACGCTTCCCAGTCCACGCCCTCGTGCTCGAGGAAGCGCGCGTCCTCGGCCGCCACCACCGCGCGCTTCAGGTTGCCCGAGATCCGGCCGTACGCGATCCATTGCTGCTTCAGGCGCGCCGGGGGATTGCGCGCCGCCAGCCTTTCCTGGGCATGGCTCATGAACGCGGTCAGTGCCGGGTTGTGCCACCTCCAGTACACAACCCAGCACAAGTACCACGCCTGGATCGTCGTCAGCACGATCAGCAGCAGCAGCAGGGTCCGCCGGAGCCAGCGTCCCAGCTCGGCGCGCTTCACTTGGAGGTGCTGGTGCGGGTCTGGTCCAGCAATCGGCGCAACTCGCGGTACACCGGAGCGGTATCGGGCCGCACGCCGCGCCAGAACAGAAACGACTCGGCGGCCTGCTCGATCAGCATGCCGAGCCCGTCGGCCACGGCGTGCGCGCCGCCCCGCTCGGCCAGCCGCATGAAAGGCGTCGGCTCCGGCGCGTACACGAGGTCGTAGGCGATCGCGCAGTCGTCAAAGGTCTCCGGATCGATCGCCGGCGCGTCCTGGTTCAGACTGCTGGAGGTTCCGTTGACGATCAGGTCGAAGTGCTCGGCCGGGATCTCATCGAGCCGAATCGCCTCGACGCCGAACTCGTCGGCCAGCTCCTGGGCCCGACCGTGCGTGCGGTTGGCCACCGCGATCCACTTGGGCTTTTCCTCCAGCAGCGAGGCGATCAGGCCGCGCACTCCACCGCCCGCGCCCAGCACCAGGATTGCCGCGCTGGCCACTTTGAACCCGAGCCGGTGCGTGATGTCGCGCACGAAACCGATCCCGTCCGTGTTGTCGCCGTAGATCGTGTCCTCGTCGAACTTCAGTGTGTTGACCGCTCCGGCCAGGCGTGCCCGGCCCGTGAGCGAATCGGCCAGCTTGGAGGCATCCAGTTTGAACGGAATCGTCACGTTCAGCCCCAGGTAACCGGTATCGCGCAGGCCGAGCGCGAATTCCTCGAACCCGTCCAGAGGTCCTTCCAAGCGGTCATAGCTGATCGGCTGATGCGTGGCCTGGGCGAACAGCCGGTGGATTTCCGGCGATCGGCTGTGACCGATCGGGTTTCCGACGACGGCGTAGCGGTCGACCTTTGTCATCAGCTAATGACTCGCGGACGTCGCATCGCCGACGGCGCGGGTACCGAACTGGTCGTTGGTAAACATCCAGGTCCGTGTGATCTCGAGCAGATCGGTGTCGTGCGCGATCTCGGGCGGAAACGGCGGATAGGGGGAAGCAAGCTTAACAATTCGGCGCGCCGCGCGGTCCAGCACCGGCGAACCGGACGAGCGTTCGATGATCGCATCCAGCAGCGTGCCGTTGCGATCGATCACCACCGTCATCTGCAGGGTGCCGTAGATGCGCCCGCGCGCTTCCTCCGGGTAGTTCTGGTTGCCGACCTTTTCGACCCGGCCGCGCCAGTCTTCGAAGTAGCGCGCGAAGCGATACTCCGAGGTGCTCGGCATGAAATGATGCCGGCGCGGCCGCTGCTGGTAATCCGAAATCTCTCTGGAAATTTCCGCTTCCATCCGAGCCAGCTGCTGACGGGCCGGCTCGGGTCGCCGTGCGCCGTCGTTCGTTTCCCTGCGCGCCTCCACCACGTAAGAGGACGAATTCATCTTCTGCACCATGGCCAGCAGCTGGCGCTGCTCCTGTTCCAGTTGCTCGACCGTCTTGCGCCGGACCTCGATCGTCTCTCCGTTGCGCTCCTCGGCCAGGTTCGGAAAGGGCGAGCTGCGCCGGCCCTCTTCGTTGCTGCCGCCGCCTTCCAGATTGGCCTGAGCCAGCGCCTGAGGCTTGGACGGACTCGCCGCGCTCTTCGCGTTGACCAGCACGATTTCCAGCGCCGGGTCGGATTGACGTATCCGCAACAGCTCCGGATCGACGAAGCGCACGGCCAGCACCAGGGCGTGCATCCCCGCCGAGGCCATCAGAGCCGACATCAGTACACGGTCACTGAACCAGGAGTCGATCAACTGCATTTGCCGCCCCGTCCCCGCGCTTGCGAAACGCCCGCACGGCAAGCCTTGAACGTTTCGAGAGTCTGCACCGTTTTTCAGGCGGCCGCCTCGGCCGCACCGTCCTGTGAATCCGGCGGCGCCGGCGCGGCCATATCGGCAGCGGCAGCGGCAGCGAACCGAGCCGGATCGAGCGCGGCATCCTCTTCCTCCAGCCCCTGCTCGTTGGAGGCATCCAGCACTCGATGCAGCCGTGTGTCCAGCGAAAGATCCAGCAGGTCGTGGCCGAGTATCTCGAGCTCGACACAGCGGCCGCGCGGCAAGGCCGGCAACCCGGGCACACGCACCACCAGCGGCGAACCGTCGAGCCTGAGCAGATCGGCCCGCAGCACCGTCGCACGGCAGCGCCGGACCGCATTCTGATCGAGCCAGCGCAGGCACCAGTAGCGCTCCATCGCCAGCTGGAAATCGTCATACGCCCCGTAGGCGGCGTCGAACGCCGACACGATCGCGAACAGCTGCGCATCGTTGCGACCGTATGCGGGCGGGTTGCCCCGGACCGCAGCCAGCAGCTGGCGCTGGTTCACCAGGTCCACGTAGCGACGCAGCGGCGAGGTGCTCCACGCGTAGTGGGCCACACCGATTCCATCGTGCGGCGCCGGCGCGGTCGACATCCGCACGCGCCCGGCCGACTGCGACCGGTACACGCCGGCCAGGCCCAGCTCGGCGAGCCAGCCTCCCCAGTGCGAGTTCGCGTAAATCATCAGTTCGGCCACGATCCGGTCCAGCGGCGAATCGCGCAGCCTCGGCCGGATCGTCACCCGCGCCTGCTCGCCCTCGCCTTCCAACTCGAAGCTGTAGTCGATCCGCCCCCGGGCTTCCGGACGGCCGCGCGCCGCTTCCCGCTGCTTCTGCAGGGCACTCGCCAGCCGCCAGAGCACCGGCAAGCGGTCGTCCAACGGCAGCTCGGGCGATGAGGCGGCCAGCGCCTGCTCGGTTGCAATCGAGGCGAGCTCGTCGTGGCGCAGATTGGCCTCGATCCGGATGCGCTCCACCACGCTGGCGGCGGATTCGACCCGGACGCCTTGCGGATCCAGGTCCAGGTACAGCGACAGCGCAGGGACCGTACGGCCCTGGTCAAGCGAAAACGCGGCGATCCAGGCCTCGGGCAGCATCGTTATCTTGATGCCGGGCGCGTAAACGGTCGACATCCGCGAGCCGGCCAGCGTGTCGAGCGGATCGTCGCGCGCAATCGCCGTAGCCGGAGCCGCGATGTGAATGCCGACGCGGATCCGCCCGTCAGCCGTCCGTGAGACCGAAAACGCATCGTCGATCTCCGTGGTCGAACTGTCGTCGATCGAAAACGCCTGGACCGGGGCCAGCGCAAGCGCCGCATCGTGCGGCGGCGGATCGCCCGGCAGCGGAACAAAGCCGGTGCCGCGTGGAAAACAGCGCGCCAGGAAACTCTCCAGATGCCAGGCATAGGGCGAGACGATCGATCCGCGCGCCAGCAACAGCCGCAGCGCGGTCGTCTTGGACTCGCGTGCGGCTTGCTCGACGGCCCGGTACTCGGGCGAGTTCTTGTCCGGCCTCAACAGCAGCTGCGCGCCCTGGCAGCGGATCGGCTCCGGCAGGCGGCCGGCCAGCAGCTCGGCGACATGCGATGCGCGCCGTTCGTCCTGTTCGCGCCGCTTCGCAACCGCGGCCAGCGCCGCCTGCAGCACGTCGGGCGGAGCCGGACGGAACCGGCCCTTGCCCTTGCGGTGAAAATAAACGGGAGCCGAATGCAGGCGCATCAGGATGGCCGCCGCCTCGACCGCGGCGGGCTCGCGCCCGAAGTACTCCCGCGCGAGCTCCTGAAAGCCGAACTCCTGCTGGGGCGCGCATTGCCAGAGGAAGTCCACGTCCAGTGCCCCGGCTTCGCGACGAGCCTGCTCGAGCAGCATCGCGCCGGCCGGCCGCTCGAAGCGCAGCAGCACATGGCCGGATTTGATCTTGGTGCGCTTGCCGCCGGGCAGCTCGACCTGAAACGAGGTGTCGGTCGACGACAGCACCGCGCCGACCTTCAGATCGCCTTCTTCCTCGAACAGAAGATGCATCGGAACCCGTCGTCTTTAGCCGTCGATCCGGGAGGAAAAGGCGCCCGCGCTCAGACGGTCAATCCTCCGGCCACCTCGATCACGGCGCCGTTGATGTAGCTCGCCTCGTCCGAGGCGAGAAACGCGTACACGTTGGCCACCTCGTCCGGCCGGCCGAGACGCCTTAACGGGACCCGTTCGGTCAATTGGGACAGCACACGCTGCGGGATCGACTCCAGGATGTGAGTCGCGATGAAGCCGGGACAGACCGCGTTGCAGCGGATCCCCTTCGGTCCGAGCTCGCGCGCCCAGGTCTTCACGAATCCGATCACACCGAACTTGCTGGCCGCGTAGTTGGTCTGCCCGAAGTTTCCGTAGATGCCCACCACGCTGGACGCATTCAGTATCACGCCCGATCCCTGCTCCAGCATCGGCGCGAGCACCGCTTTGCTGCTGTTGTAGGTCCCCTTCAGGTTCACGTTGATCACGTTGTCGAACTGTTCGTCCGTCATGTTCTGGATCCGAGCATCCTGCGTGATGCCGGCGTTGTTCACCAGGATGTCGATGCGCCCGAACCGGCTGCGCAGCTGGCCGACCATCTCGTCGAGCTGGTCACGCCGGGTCACGTCGACCGCGAACGACTCGATGATCTCGCCATTGAGCTTCAGCGCCGAACGGGCCGCCTGCAGCGCGTCGGCCGACAGGTCCACCAGGGCGACCGTTGCCCCCTCGTCGAGAAATTTTCGAGCCGTTGCATAGCCGATCCCCTGCGCCGCGCCGGTGATGACAGCCACCTTTCCCTTCAGTTTCATCGCTTCGCCTCAGGTCAGTCCATCACAGAAATCGAGCACCTCGTCCAGGTAGCGGTCGAAGTCCGACAGCGCGTGATCGGAGCCCTGGATCACGCGTTGCCGGCAGCCCGAGTACTTGGCTGCCATCGTGGTCCAGTCGATCACCTCGTCGCCGGTCGCGGCAATCAGGAAATAGCGCTCCGGACGGGTAATCCGGGGCGTGTCCGCGCCGCGCAGCTCTGCCAGATGATCTCCCGTCAGCTCCACGGTCTGATCCGAGAAATAGACCGGGTGTCGCCCGAGTTGGGAAGCCAGTTCGCGGTACGGGAAGACGGCCGGGTTCAACAGCACGGCACGGCAGCCGAGCTGCTCAGCCACCCAGGTCGCGTAGTAGCCGCCCAGCGAGCTTCCGACCAATGCCAGCTTGGCCGGATGCTCCAGCGCGGCCGTCGCCAGCGCCACATTCACCGCAGCCCGCGGCGACGCCGGAAGCTGTGGGCAGGCGAAATCGCCGGCGCGCCCGCGTGCGTCCAGCGCCGACCGGATCCGCTGCGCCTTGGTGGAGCGCGGCGACGAGCGGAAGCCATGCAGATAAAGGATCATCCGCCGTTGCCGACCGCCGGCGGCCCCGCGCGGCGCGCCAATTGGTCCAGGATCCGGTGCGGCATGCCCCCGAAACCCCCGTTGCTCATCACGACGACGTGATCGCCCGGCCGGACCGCTTCGGCCACCTGCGCTGCGAGCAGGTCGAGATCCTGCACGACGCAAGCGCTTTCGAGTTCGCGCAGCACCTCGGCGGCGTCCCAGGCCACCGCGCGGCGCCCCTCGCGCGGCGCATAGCAGAACACCCGGTCGGCCAGCCGCAGGCTGTCGACCAGCGGCTGCCGCATCGAGCCCAGGCGCATCGTGTTCGAGCGCGGCTCGAACACGGCCACAACGCGAGCGGCGGCGGCCGGCGTCGAGTCCACGCGCCGCCGCAGCCCCTGCAGCGTCGCCGCGATTGCGCTCGGATGGTGTGCGAAATCGTCGTACACGGTCACCCCGAAGGCCTCGCCAGCGACCTCCAGCCGGCGCCGCACGCCGGCGAACGTGCCCAGTGCCTCGATCGCGCGGCCCGGCTCGACCCCGGCCGCCGAAGCGGCGGCAATCGCGGCCAGCGCGTTGCACCGGTTGTGCTCGCCGGCCAGCGCCAGGCGCACCCGCCCGTGAACGGTGGAGCCGACCATCACATCGAATTCGTGCAGGCGCCCTTCCTCGATCCGGGCCGCGTGCCAGCCCTCGGGGTCGTTGAAGCGGTCCACCTGGCTCCAGCAGCCGCGCTGCAGCACGCGCGTCAGCGCGGCGTCGGCCCCGTTCACGATCAGCCGCCCGCTGGACCGCACGCAGCGGACCAGGTGGTGAAACTGCGTCTCGATGGCCGCCAGGTCGGCGAAGATATCCGCGTGATCGAATTCCAGGTTGTTCAGCACCGCAATCCTGGGAAAATAGTGGACGAACTTGCTGCGCTTGTCGAAAAACGCGGTGTCGTATTCGTCGGCCTCGATCACGAAGCGTCGGTCGTCTCCGATCCGCGCCGAGGTGCCAAAATCGAGCGGTACTCCCCCGATCAGGAACCCGGGCGATGCGCCCGCGGACTGCAGGATCCACGCCAGCATCGACGCGGTCGTGGTCTTGCCGTGCGTTCCGGCTACCGCCACCACGTCGCGACCGCCAAGGACGTTCTCGTGCAGCCATTGCGGACCCGACACGAACGCCGCGCCGCTGTCCAGGATCGCCTCCATCAGCGCATTGCCGCGCGTGACCACGTTGCCCACCACGAAGCAATCCGGATTCAGCGCCAACTGGTCCGCCCCATATCCTTCGATCGGGTCAATGCCGGCCAGCTTCAATTGCTCGCTCATCGGCGGATACACTGCGGTGTCGCAGCCGGTCACGCGATGTCCGGTCGCCTTCGCCAGCTGCGCGAGGCCACCCATGAACGTGCCGCCGATCCCGAGAATGTGCAAATGCATAGCAACCTGATAGGCGTCTTTCAAATGCCGGGCGACTCGGAAGTGCCGGATCGTTGCGACCGCGCCGTACGGGGTACGGCCTCGGCAGTGGCACGGACCAGGGACCGCAGTGTGGACCGCCGTGCAGACCCGGCGGCCCTTTGTCCAGCCGCGACCGCAGGGGACGATTTCACCCGGCCTGCTGCGGCGCAGAAATGTAGCATTGTCAGGCGCTGGCATGGTCGCGGAGGGCCACCTAAACGATGAGCGAGAATCCCGTCCGCAGCGCCGTCCGGGGAGACGACCTGAAGACGGCTGTCGCCGCCTCCGCCGCGCGCTGGATCGCCGAGGAAGGCTGTGACTACGCCACGGCCAAGCGCAGGGCGGTGCGCGAAGTGCTGGGCGAGGCGGCCGGCGCGCTCGGCGCGATGCCCGACAACGCGCTGGTCGAGTCCGAGCTGCGGCGCTATCTGCGCCTGTTCGCCGCCGACAGTCAGCCCGCGCAGCTGGCCACGCTGCGGCGCCTGGCGCTGCGATGGATGAGGCGGCTGCACGAGTTCAACCCGCACCTGGTGGGTGCGGTCCTGAACGGCACCGCAACGGGTCATTCGGGCATCCACCTGAACCTGTACACCGACAGCGCCAAGGACGTGGAGATCTTTCTGCTGAATCAATCGCAGTCGTTCGACGTGCGAGACGCCGGACCGAACGCGGAAACGACGCAGGAGGTTCTCGAGTTCCTGGTACGGGCCCCGCAGGACAGCGGGCTCGACGGCGCTGTGGGCGTGACGCTCAGCGTGATGGACCCGGTCGCGCTGCGCGTGGCTCCGGCCGGACGGGCGAAAGACCCGGACCTGCACCCAGTCGAGCGGGCCGGGCGCGCCAGCGTGTCGATGGTCGAGCGCCTGCTGGCCGAGACCGACCCGCAAGATGGCGGCAGCACCGTCTGACATGAGTGATCGCTGCGCGCACTCACCCCCGCCCCTCTCCCACTGGCGTAGCAGAGGGGAGTTATGTGCGGGAAATGGTCGGCAATCATTTCCCGAAGGACCGGATGGATGGCGCGCCGGACCGTTCTGATCGCGCTTGCCGTGTCGGCTGCGGCCTTCGCCGTGGCGGCCGGCGCCTTCTGGGGCTTGCGGCGGCCTGCGCCGGACGCTGCGGCCGATCAGGAGGCCGTAGCGCTGTTCGCGATGAAACTGCCGGACGCCGATGGGGTCGAGAGACCTCTTCTAGCCTGGCGGGGCAAGCTGCTGGTCGTGAACTTCTGGGCAACCTGGTGCGCCCCTTGCGTGGAAGAGATGCCCGAGTTGCAACGGTTCGCCGACGAGTTCGCGCCCCGCAATGTCGCGGTGATCGGCATCGGAGTCGACGACGCAGACAAGATCCGCGACTTCCGCAGCCAGCATCGACTGCGCATTCCGCTGCTGGCGGCCGGATTCGATGGGATGCAACTGGCGCAGCGTCTGGGCAACCCGGAACCGGTGCTGCCCTATACTGCGCTGATATCGCCCGACGGCCGGCTCGTCGAGGAGCATTCGGGCCGGATCCAGGAGCCCGAATTGCGCCGCTGGGTCGCGGAGCACGGTAGCCGCTGAGCACTTCGGGACTCTGACCCCGGGCTGGACAAAAGTGCGTGAATTGTAGACAATTCGCCGCTTCATACTAATAACAGACGCCTTCTGCCATCTTTTCCCGGACGGCGGAACCCTCGGTGGCACGCTCTGTCCTTGTCGTCAACGGGCCGAACCTGAATTTGCTCGGCAGCCGCGAGCCCGCGGTATACGGCCACAGCACACTCGCCGACATCGAGCGCGAGCTGGCCCAGGTCGCGGCCGGACTCGGGGTCGCGCTGCAGACCTTCCAGAGCAACCACGAGGGCGGTCTGATCGATCGGCTGCACGCGGCAAGGCTCGACGGCACGCAATTCGTCATCATCAACGCCGGCGCGCTGACGCATACCAGCGTCGCGCTGCGCGACGCATTGGCCGCCGTGGCCATTCCGTTCGTCGAAGTACACCTGTCCAACGTGTACCGGCGCGAGCGCTTTCGCCACCGCTCGCTACTGGCCGACCTGGCGGTCGGATCGATCGTCGGCCTGGGAGTCGCCGGATACCGGCTGGCCCTGGAATTCGCCGCCACCTACTCGTTGCCGCCCGCCGCGGCCCCCGGGTGAGCCGGCGGCGATGGACCTTCGAAAGCTCAAGACGCTGATCGACCTGGTGGCCGACTCCGGGATTGCGGAGCTCGAAGTCACCGAGGGCGAGGACAAGGTGCGTATCGTCAAGCAGGCCGGCGCGCACGCGGCGGCGGTGCTGGCGACGGTCCCGCTCGCGCCAGCGGTCGGCTCGGCACTGCCGCCCGGTACAGCGGCGGCGCCGACGGCCGAAGAACCCAAGGGGCACCAGGTGAAATCGCCGATGGTGGGCACGTTCTACCGGGCATCGGGGCCGGACGCCAAGCCGTTTGTCGAACTCGGCCAGGCGGTGAAGCCCGGCGACACGCTGTGCATCATCGAGGCGATGAAGCTGCTGAACGAGATCGAGGCCGAGGTGGCCGGCACGGTGAAGGAGATCCTGGTCGAAAACGGCCAGGCTGTCGAATACGGCCAGGTCCTATTCGTGATCGCCTAGCCGGCCGATGTTCGGAAAGATCCTGATCGCCAACCGCGGCGAAATTGCGCTGCGTATCCAGCGGGCTTGCCGGGAGCTCGGGATCAGGACCGTGGTCGTGCATTCCGAAGCCGACACGGACGCCAAGTACGTGAAGCTGGCCGACGAGTCGGTGTGCATCGGGCCGGCGCCGTCCCGGGACAGCTACCTGAACGTTCCGGCCATCATCAGCGCGGCCGAGGTCACCGACGCCGAGGCGATTCACCCGGGCTACGGTTTTCTTTCCGAAAACGCGGACTTCGCCGAGCGCTGCGAACGCAGCGGGTTCGTGTTCATCGGGCCGCGACCCGAGTCGATCCGGCAGATGGGCGACAAGATCACGGCCAAGCGGACGATGGTCGATGCCGGCGTGCCGACCGTACCGGGGTCTGACGGTCCGCTGCCCGAGGAGCCGCGCGACATCGTGCGCGTCGCCCGCTCGGTCGGTTATCCGGTCATCATCAAGGCGGCCGGCGGCGGCGGCGGCCGGGGCATGCGCGCGGTGCACACCGAGGCGGCCCTGCTGAGCGCGGTGGCGATGACCCGCCAGGAGGCCCAGAGCGCCTTCGGCAATCCGTCGGTCTACCTGGAGAAGTTTCTCGAAAATCCGCGCCACATCGAAATCCAGGTGCTGTCCGATCAGAGCCGCAACGCGGTCTGGCTGGGCGACCGCGACTGTTCGATGCAGCGGCGCCACCAGAAGATCCTGGAGGAGGCGCCCGCCCCCGGAATCGCGCGCAAGCTGATCGAACGCATCGGGGAACGCTGCGCGGAGGCGTGCCGCAAGATCGACTACCGCGGCGCCGGCACATTCGAGTTTCTGTACGAGGGCGGCGAGTTCCACTTCATCGAGATGAACACGCGCGTGCAGGTCGAGCATCCGGTCACCGAGATGGTGACCGGTATCGACATCGTCCAGCACCAGATCCGGATCGCCGCGGGAGAGAAGCTGACGCTGCGCCAGCGCGACATCACATCGCGCGGGCACGCGATCGAATGCCGGATCAATGCCGAAGACCCTTTCAGATTCACGCCCAGTCCGGGCCGCATCACGGCCTGGCACGCTCCGGGCGGCCCCGGCGTGCGGGTCGATTCCCACGCCTACGCCGGCTATTTCGTTCCGCCGCACTATGATTCGCTGATCGGCAAGTTGATCTGCTACGGGGACAACCGCAACCAGGCGATCGCCCGCTTGCGGATCGCGCTGTCCGAGATGGTCGTGGAAGGCATTCTTTCGAACATTCCGCTTCATCGCGAGCTGATGCTTGACGAAAAGTTCATCCAGGGCGGCACCAGCATCCATTATCTTGAGAACCGTCTGGCCGCCATCCACGCCCCCCGATCCTGACGGTGATCGGCCCGCCGGCTTGACCGAATTCGTCGTGCTGGCCGATGCAGGATGGGCCGAGGCACTATCGGACGCGCTGCTGCAAGCGGGCGCCTGGTCCGTCAGCGTCGAAGACGCCGCCGATTTGCAGCGCGACGAGCAGCCCATTTTTGCGGAGCCGGGCGAGGAGCCGGCCGTGCATGAGCCGGTCCCCCCCGTCCCCGTCCCGTTGTGGCCGCTGAACCGACTGCGCGTGCTGCTCGGACCGGACCGGGCACCGAAGGACGTGCTGGAGGTGGCGGCCGGCCGTCTGGATCGGGCACCGCCCGCCATCACGACCGTGCGCCAGATCGGCGAACAGGACTGGGTCATGGCCAGCCAGGCGCAGTTTTCGCCGCTCAGAATCGGCCGGCTGTGGATCGTTCCGTCCTGGGTCGATCCACCCGATCCGTCCGCTGTGAACCTGCGCCTGGATCCGGGCATGGCATTCGGTACGGGAGCGCACCCCAGCAGCCGGCTGTGCCTGCAATGGCTGGAGGCCCATGTGGAGCCCGGCATCCGCGTGCTCGACTATGGCTGCGGTTCGGGCATCCTGGCGATCGCCGCGGCCAAGCTTGGCGCGCAGTCGGTCACCGGCGTCGACATCGATCCGCTTGCGCTGCGGGTCGCGCGCGAAAACTCGCGGCGCAACGCAGTCCGGGCCGATTACACTGCACCCGAGTCGCTTCGCTCCGACGGCCCGAGCGCCCGCTTCGACGTGGTGATCGCCAACATCCTGGCCAATCCGCTGATCCTGCTCGCACCGGTGCTGCTCGGGCTGCTGGCCGATCGAGGTTCCATCGTGCTGGCGGGAGTGCTCACGCGCCAGGTCGATGCGCTGGTTCGTGCCTACCGCGCGGCCGACCCACGTCTGGGTCTGGCGGAGTGGGGCCGCGACGGCGATTGGGTCTGCCTCGCAGGCCGGCGTGCGGATCGCTGATCATGGCGCTCGCCGCGAGCTGTCCGCACTGCCGCGCGCTGTTTCGCGTGGTCGCGGACCAGCTGAAGCTGCGCGGGGGACTGGTCCGTTGCGGCGCATGCCGCCACGTGTTCGATGCGATCGGCAGCCTCAGCTACGTGGACGATCACGCGCTGATGCAGAAGCGGGCCGAGGCGCCGATCGGGGGCGCCGCCCTGCCGGGCCCGGCCGTTGTGGCAGCGCCGGCGAGCCGGCCACAACGGCCGCGCGAGGCGGTGGCGCCAGCGCCGGCCAAGCCCGCCGCGCCGCCCGGGCCGCGCCCCCTCGGCGTCGGCCGGCGCCCGCCCCCGCCTCCGCGCGGGGAGGAAATCCGCGACGAGCTGGCAGTGCCAACCCTGTTCGGCGTGGCCGAACCGCCATTCGAATCGCCCGCCGCGGTTACGCCGAAAGCGGCCACGTCGGCGACGCCCTCGAACGCGGTGCGGGGGCCGATCGAATCACAACTGGCGCAGGCCGGGTATCGCAATGTGCTGGTGACGCCCGAAACGGTGCCGCCCGGCACCGCCACGCGCCCGCAGGAGGAGGCTTCCGAGCTCGAGGCGCCTTCCTTCCTGCCGACCGAGACCCAGGTGCGCCAGCAGCGCATTACCCGTGCGCTGGCAATCGCCTGCATTCCGCTGTCGCTGCTGGCGGCCATCCAGATCGGCCTGGCTATGCGCGACGACGCACTGGAAGCCTGGCCTTCGCTGCGCCCGACGCTGATGAGCGCCTGCAGGCTGTACGCTTGCAAGGTCGCCTGGCCGGCGCACGCGGAGTTGCTGACCATCATCGGCTCGGAGCTGGCCGCAATCCCCGGCACCGATGTGATCGAGCTGAACGCCGCGCTGCGAAGCCGCGCCAATTTCATCATGGGCCTGCCCGCGCTGGAAGTGACACTGACCGACACCCTGAACCGGACCATTGCCCGTAAGGTGTTTCTACCGGTCGATTACCTGGCCTCCAGCGGAGAACCATCGTCGAGGATCGACGATGGGCTGGCGCCGGGCTCCGACCTTTCGGTGCGGCTCGTGTTCGAAGCGCGAGGCCTGAACGCTGCGGGCTTCGTCCTGTATCCGTTTTACCTGTGACGCCGGCCCGATCGGCCCGGCGCCGACGACGAGCCCGACTGCGAACCGACCAGGCAACTGATGACCATTCTGATCTGCGGATCGTTCGCCTACGACTCGATCATGCTGTTCCCGGGTCGTTTCAAGGAACACATTTTGCCCGAGCAGGTACACATCCTGAACGTTTCCTTCCTGGTGCCATCGCTGCGGCGCGAATTCGGCGGATGCGCGGGCAACATCGCCTACAACCTTGCGCTGCTGGACGGCTCGCCGTTGCCGATGGCCACCGTCGGGGACGACAGCCAGCCGTACCTGGAGCACCTGGACCGGTTCAAGATCGACCGCCGGTTCGTGCGGCAGGTGCCCGGTACCTTGACCGCTCAGGCGTTCATCACGACGGACCTGGACGACAATCAGATCACGGCCTTTCATCCGGGCGCGATGTCGCACTCGCACCTGAACCGGATCGATCCGGCCGGCGTGCAACTGGGCATTCTCGGCCCCGACGGACGCGACGGCATGCTGCAGCATGCCGAGCAGATGAGTGAAACAGGGATCCCGTTCATTTTCGACCCCGGTCAGGGCCTGCCGATGTTCGAGGCCGCCGAGTTGCAGTGGTTCGTCGAGCGCGCGCACTACCTTGCGCTGAACGACTACGAAGCCAAATTGATGGCCGCCAAGACCGGCTCCGATATGGAATCGCTGGCGCGGCGCCTGAAGTCGGTCGTCGTGACGCTCGGAGCGCAAGGATCCCGGATCCATGTGAACGGGCGCGTCCTGGAGATCCCAGTCGCGCCGGCGCGGGCCGTGCGCGATCCCACCGGCTGCGGCGATGCCTACCGCGCCGGGCTGCTGTTCGGACTCGTCCACGGACTGGACTGGCCTACCACCGGAAGGCTGGCTGCCGTGATGGGTGCACTCAAGATCGAGCAGGAAGGCGCCCAGCGGCACACGGCCACACGGGCGCAGATCGAGGAGCGTTTCCTGGAGGCCTTCGGGTATCGACCCTGGTGATCGACCCGAGCGCAGCCGTTTTGCGGGCGCCTGCTACAGGCGTGCCCAGTCCAGGATCAACAGCAGTATCTGCACCAGCACCAGGAACGCGATCGGCGACAGGTCGAAGCCGCCGATCAGCGGCAACGCGCGCCGAAAAGGCGCGAGCAGCGGGCGCGTCAGCAGGTCGAAGGTTGGGGCCAGCGGCGCATGAGGATTGACCAGGCTGAGCAGCACGTAGATAAAGACCAGCACCGTCAGCATGTACAGCGCCCAGTGCAGGAGCAGGCCGAGCACCTGGGGCAGCAGCAGCGCCCAGTCCAACGGCACCGCGATCCCGGCCAGCCTCATCAGCAACACGAACGCCAGCGCCACCGCCAGCGCTGCCATCACGCACGGCCAGTCGATCCGGGTTCGGCCCGGAAGCAGCACGCGAAACGGCTTGACCAGCCATTCCGTCAGGGCCCAGGAGAGCTGAACCAGTGGATTGTGGCCGGCGATCCGCAGCCAGGAAAGGTACACCCTGAGCAGCAGCGCGCCCCCGAGCAATGCCGCAGCGGTGTTCAGCAGCAGGTGGATGACTTCCAGCAGCAGCATCGAGGGTTCGGCCAGGAAGGACGGCGCCGATTGTAGCGGCCGTTGAATTCGGCAAGGCGGGGCACCGGCGCTGACCACCGGCGGTGAAAAAAAGAGGCGCCGTCAGACGGCGCCTCAGGGACTACCGCGAGCCTTTATGGCCGGCTGCCGGTCGGGAAGGGCCAAGCCGCGGCCGGATTCAGCGCGGTCTTGGCACCCGGGGCCGCCGTGGCCGCTGAGGCCGCCGGAGCGGTCGGCGCCGCCGGAGCCGCCGGCTTGGCAGCCGGCGATTTCCTGGTAGCGCGCTTCACGGCCTTCTTCGCCTTCTTGGCCTTTTTAGCTACTTTTTTTTTAGCGGATTTCTTGGCCGACTTCTTGGCGGCCTTTTTGGTCTTGCCCGCTGACCTTTTCTTTGCAGCCTTCTTGGAAGACTTCTTAGCTGACTTCTTTTTGGCGGACTTCTTGGACGACTTCTTGGCCGACTTCTTCGCCGATTTCTTCGCTTTCTTCGCTGTTGCCATGATGAGTCTCCTGAAAGGGTTTAACTGAGGATGGTCACAAGACAAACCCGGCCACCGCGGTCGCGGCGGGCCGAGCGATTCATCGGCGCATGCGGAGGCACTTTCGCCGCGACATGCCCAGAAATGCGTTTTGGATGGCGCATATCCGAGCCAAGCGCGGAACGGTCAGTGCACTGACCGCTGACGCTGATGAATTCGGCACGATGCGCGCGCCCGATCGGGGCGCACGCGGAAAACCGGCCATGGCCGGCGGAGCAATTCGGGAGGAAGCTGGGGAAACCCGGACGGACGACCGCGTTGGCGGCACTCACGGTTTCAAGGGGAGAAGCGGCCCCGCAAAACCCGTGCGTCTCGTTACCTGTGGGTTCCTGATTACTGGCGGCGAACCGTCTACTGTGACTGTCCGAGTTCAATTCAGTGATCGATCAGTTGATCGAGCAACCAAACAGGTCGCACTGTAACTCTGAATCGCGCAACATCGCAAGAGTTTTTTGCAAACGTTTCGCGTCAATCGCAAAAATTCGGATCGTTCGATCGCATGTACTGCGGCCGATTGCGCTGCCAGTTCGATCATTCCCAGCTCAGTGCGCCGCCGGTCTGGTACTCGATCACGCGCGTCTCGAAGAAGTTGCGCTCCTTTTTCAGGTCGGTCATCTCGCTCATCCAGGGAAACGGATTGTCGGTGGCTTCGAACAGCGGCTCCACGCCGATCTGCTGGCAACGCCGGTTCGCGATGTAGCGCAGGTAGCCCTTGAACATCGGCGCATTCAGCCCGAGTACTCCCGTGGGCATCGTGTCCTCGGCGTAGCGGTATTCCAACTCGACCGCCCGCGCGAACAGGTCCCGGATCCCCTCCCGGAACGGCGCGGTCCACAGTGGCGGGTTCTCCAGCTTGATCTGGTTGATCAGATCGATGCCGAAGTTGCAGTGCATCGACTCGTCGCGCAGGATGTACTGGTATTGCTCGGCCGCCCCGGTCATCTTGTTCTGGCGCCCCAGCGCCAGGATCTGGGTGAACCCGACGTAGAAGAACAGGCCCTCCATCAGGCAGGCGAACACGATCAGCGACCTGAGCAGCGCCTGGTCCGCCTCCGCGGTCCCGGTCCGGAACGACGGATCGGTCAGCGTGTCGATGAACGGGATCAGGAACTCGTCCTTGGCACGGATCGAGGGCACCTCGTGGTACGCGTTGAAGATCTCGGCCTCGTCCAGGCCGAGCGACTCGACGATGTACTGGTAGGCGTGGGTGTGGATCGCCTCCTCGAAGGCCTGCCGCAGAAGGAACTGCCGGCACTCGGGCGCCGTGATGTGGCGATACGTGCCCAGCACGATATTGTTGGCCGCCAGCGAGTCGGCCGTCACGAAAAACCCCAGATTGCGCCTGACGATGCGCCGCTCGTCCTCGGTCAGACCGCGCGGATCCTTCCAGAGCCCGATGTCGCGCGCCATGTTGACTTCCTGCGGCATCCAGTGGTTGGCGCAGGCCGACAGGTATTTATCCCACGCCCACTTGTACTTCAGGGGCACCAGCTGATTGACGTCGGTATGGCCGTTGATGATCCGCTTGTCCTCGGCCCGCACGCGCTCCTGCGGCGGTCCGCCTGGCGCGGCGTCGGCCGGCGAAGGGATCATCCCGGGTTGAGCCCGGCCGGCGACCGTGCGGCCGGCATCGGACGCGGCCGGCACCCAGGCCGGCTGCGCGGAATTTGCCGTTTCGTTCCAGGAAAGCATCTGTGCTGGCTCCTTCCGTTGTCGATCCAAACCGAGCCGGACTCCTACTGGCAAGCCTCGCAGTCGGGAAAGCCCGCCTGGCCCGGCTTCAAGGCGCACACCCGCGCGCCGGCCTCGTCGGAGGCGTTGGGCACGGCATTCAACTGTCCGGTTCGGGTGGTGGATTTCTCGGCGTGGGTCGCGCCCATCGTCCTGAGGTAGTACGTGGTCTTCAGCCCGCGAACCCAGGCCAGCCGGTACACCTCGTCGAGCTGCTTTCCGGAGGCGCCGCCCATGTAAATATTGAGTGATTGAGCCTGATCGATCCACTTCTGGCGCCGCGCCGCGCACTCAACCAGCCATTTCGGATCGACTTCGAACGCCGTCGCGAACAGCTCCCGGGTCCCGGCCGGGATCCGGTCGATCCGGGCCAGGCTGCCGTCGAAGTACTTCAGGTCGGCGACCATGACCTCATCCCAGATTCCCAGCGATTTCAGCTCCCGCACCAGGTATTCGTTGACCACGGTGAATTCGCCCGAGAGATTCGACTTGACGAAAAGGTTCTGGAACGTCGGCTCGATACTGGCCGAAACGCCCACGATGTTGGAGATGGTCGCGGTCGGCGCGATGGCGACGCAGTTCGAGTTGCGCATCCCGAACCGCCGGATCCTGTTGCGCAGGCTGTCCCAGTCCAGGCTGGCCGAAAGATCCAGCTCCACGTGCCCGCCGCGCTCGGCCGCCAACAGCGCCAAGGTCTCCTGCGGCAGGACGCCCTGATCCCACAGGGATCCGGCGAACGACGAATACCGGCCGCGTTCGGCCGCGAGCTCGGTCGAGGCCCAGTACGCGTAGAAGCACACGGCCTCCTGGCTGCGATCGGCGAACTCCACCGCGGCGGCCGACGCATACGGGATCCCGAGCCGGTACAGGCAGTCCTGGAATCCCATCACGCCGAGTCCGACGGGCCGATGCCGCAAATTGGCGTTGCGCGCCTTGTCCACTGCGTAGTAGTTGATGTCGATCACGTTGTCGAGCATCCGCATCGCGGTGCCCACCGTGCGCTTGAGCTTGTCGTGGTCCACGCCGATCTGCCCGCTCTCGCCCTGGGCCAGATGCGCCGGAAGGTTGATCGAGCCCAGATTGCACACCGCGATTTCGGCGTCGCCGGTGTTCAGCGTGATCTCGGTGCACAGGTTCGAGCTGTGCACCACGCCGACATGCTGCTGGGGCGAGCGCAGGTTGCAGGCATCCTTGAAGGTGATCCACGGATGCCCGGTCTCGAACAGCATGCTGAGCATCTTGCGCCACAGCTGCCGTGCCGGCAGCGTGCGGTACAGCGTCAGCTGCCCGCGCGCCGCCTTGCGCTCGAGCTCCTCGTAGGCCCGCTCGAACGCGCGTCCGGTCAGCTCGTGCAGCTGCGGGCAGTCGCTCGGGGACAGCAGCGTCCATTCCCCGTCCTGCTCGACCCGCTTCATGAACAGGTCCGGGATCCAGTTCGCCGTATTCATGTCGTGGGTACGACGCCGGTCATCGCCGGTGTTCTTGCGCAACTCGAGGAACTCCTCGATGTCCAGGTGCCAGGCCTCCAGGTAGCAGCACACGGCCCCCTTGCGCTTGCCGCCCTGGTTGACCGCGACCGCCGTGTCGTTGACCACTTTCAGGAATGGCACGACGCCTTGTGATTTGCCGTTGGTGCCGCGTATATGCGAGCCGAGCGCTCGCACCGGGGTCCAGTCGTTGCCAAGGCCCCCTGCGTACTTGGCCAGCATCGCGTTTTCCTTGATGGCCTCGTAGATCGAGTCCAGGTCGTCCGCGACCGTGGTCAGGTAACACGACGAGAGTTGCGGGTGGCAGGTTCCCGAGTTGAAAAGGGTCGGGGTCGAGCACATGAAATCGAAGCTCGACAGCACTTCGTAGAACTCGATGGCGCGCGCCTCGGGGTCCATCTCGTTCAAGGACAGCCCCATCGCCACGCGCATGAAGAAGGTCTGCGGCAGCTCGAAACGCCGGCCGTCGTGATGCAGGAAGTAGCGGTCGTACAGCGTCTGCAGGCCCAGGTAGGTGAACTGCAGGTCCCGCTGCGGCTGCAGCGCGCGGGCCAGCCGGTCCAGATCGAACCGGGCCAGCCTCTGGTCGAGCCGCCCGGCGTCGATGCCCAGCTGGATGCAGCGCGGGAAATAGTCCGGATAGCGCCGGCTCATCGATGCCTGATCGGCTTCCTCGCCCAGCACTTCGCGCCGGATCGAGTGCAATAGCAGCCGGGCGCTGAGCCGGCCGTAGTCGGGGTCGGTCTCGACCAGCGCACGGGCCGCCAGGATGGCCGACTTGTGCACTTCCGCCAGCGGCACGCCGTCGTACAGGTTCTTCAGCGTCTCGCCCAGCACGGCATCGGCCGATACGGCCGCATCGAGCCCATCGCAAGAAGCCTGGATCAGATCCCGCAGCGCGGTGCGATCCAAGAGGAAGCGGCGTTCGCCGTCGACCACGTTCAGCTCGGCCGGCGCCGCCTGCCGCTCGTCGCGCCGGCGGGCGCGCTGCTGGGCGCGGCGCTCCCGGTACAACACATAGGCCCGCGCCACGTCGTGCGCGCCGGCCCGCATCAGGGAAAGCTCGACCTGGTCCTGAATGTCCTCGATATGGAAGCTGCCGCCCGCCGGCTGGTGCCGCAGCAGCGCGCCGACGACCGATGAAGTCAGGGCCTCGACCTGCTCGCGAATCGCCGCCGATGCGGCCCCCTGACCGCCGCGCACCGCGATGAAGGCCTTGCTCATCGCGACCACGATCTTGCTCGGCTCGAAGCCGACCACGGCCCCGTTGCGGCGGATCACCTTGTACTCGTCCAGCGAGGCGGCCTGTGGCCGTCCCAGCCGCTGGTCGGTCTGCCCGCCGCCGGGCACGCCCCGCAGGCGTTCGACCCCGACCGCTCCATCCTGCTGCGTGGAAAGCTGCATCTGAAATCCTTAGTGGAGTTCTGCCTAAATGAATGACAGCCGAGCTTCGACGCGGCTGCGTTCACTCATTTCGACCACAAGCCGTGGGAAGACGTCCGCAACGGCCGGCCTCGGTGTTGCCGGCTTCAGCGCGGGGCGCTGCGAGCGAAAGCGGATGGCGCCCTCAACTACCATATATTGTGGTCCCACGGTCTTCCCGTACAAAGGCTTGTGTGACGATCTTATGGGATGACGGGCGATGGGGCAAGACAAAAATTTCGTGCATGGCAGCACGCCGCCCGCGCGGCCCCGGCGCTGACGTGCGGTGGAATCAGCCCAGAAGCCCGGGTGCGAACGCGGCCGTGTCGACCGCCAGTGCGCGCGCAAAGCGCGGCCAATCGAAGGCCATTCCGGGGTCGGTCTTGCGCGGGCCCGAAACGTCGCTGTGCCCGCGCACCGCGCGCAGCGGATAGGCCGCGAACAGGGCCCGGGCCAAGCGCGCCAGAGCGTCGTACTGGGCGTCGGTGTAGGCCAGCGTGTCGGTTCCCTCCAGCTCCACGCCGATCGAAAAGTCGTTGCAGCGGGCGCGTCCCTCGAACACCGATTCGCCCGCGTGCCAGGCCCGCTCGGCGCAGCCGACGAACTGGATCAGCTCTGCGTCGCGCGCGATCAGGAAATGGGCCGATACGCGCAGCCCGCGCAGCCCGGCGAAATACGGGTGCGCGTCATGGTCCAGACGGTTCGTGAACAGCCGCTCGATGTCCCCGCTGCCGAACTCGCCCGGCGGCAGGCTGATGTTGTGTACCAGCAGCAGCTCGATCAGGGACCCGGCCGGCCGAGCATCCTGATTCGGCGACGGCAGGTGGCGCGCCTGCGCGACCCAGCCCGCCGCGTCGAGCACGAGTCCCGCATCCGTCTGTGCCACCGGACGCGCGCTCCTTATTTGAGTCCCAGCCGGCGCATCCGATAGCGCATCTGCCGAAACGAGATTCCAAGCAGCTGGGCGGCCGCCGTCCGGTTGTGCCCGGTGCGCGCCAGCGCCGCCACGATCGCGTCGCGCTCGACCGAGCCCAGATAGGCTTCCAGGTCGGTCGGCACGCTTTTTCCGACCTCGGATCCGGGCACTTCGGGGACGGCCGGCGCTGCAGGCGGCGCGGCAACCTCGGGGGCCGGCCCCTGCGGCGCGGGTGCCGCGGCCAGTTCCTGAAGCTGCAGATCCTGCGCCTGCAACTCGACGCCCGTCGCCAGCGCCAGCGCGCGTTCCAGGATGTTCTCCAGCTCGCGCACGTTGCCGGGAAACGGATGTCGCTTCAATGCCTCGATCGCACCTTCGGACAGCCGGCTGGGCGGCAGGCCCGAGCGCTCGCCGATCCGGCGCAGGATCGAATCGGCAATGGCGGGGATGTCGCCGACCCGCTGGTGCAGGCTCGGCACGCGCAGCTCGATCACGTTGAGCCGATAGAACAGGTCTTGCCGGAAGCGTCCGCTCGCGATCAGTTTCTGCAGCTCCTGATGGGTCGCGCACAGGATCCGCACGTCCACCGGATCCTCGGCGGTGGCTCCCACCTTGCGGACCCGCCGCTCCTGGATCGCGCGCAGCAGCTTCACCTGCATGGCGACCGGCAGCTCGGCGATTTCGTCCAGGAACAACGTGCCCCCGGCGGCCGCCTGGAAGAAGCCGTCCCGGTCGCGATCGGCCCCGGTGAAGGCGCCGCGCCGGTAGCCGAAAAATTCCGCCTCCATCAGGTTTTCTGTGATCGCGCCGCAGTTGACCGCGATGAAGGGCATATCGCGGCGCGCCGATGCCTCGTGGATCGCGCGCGCGACCAGCTCCTTGCCGCTGCCCGACTCCCCGAAGATCGACACCGGCGCCATGCTCTGGCCCAGCCGGCCGATCATCGCGCGCAGATGCACGATCGAGTCCGACTCGCCGATCAGCCGTCCGAGGGCGCCCTGTGCCGGCAGCACGTCCTGGTCGGCCTGCTTGCCGCCGGCCGACAGCCCGCGCAACGCGGAACGGACCAGCAGGCGCAGCTGATCCAGGTCGACCGGCTTGGTCAGGTAATCGAACGCCCCCGCTTTCAAGGCCGCGACCGCGTTTTCCGCGCTTCCAAACGCGGTGATCACCGCGATCTTGGGCCCGCCGCGGCCGTGCACCTCGCGCACCAGATCCAGACCGGAGCCGTCCGGCAGCCGCATATCCGTCAAGCACAGCGAATAGGCGCGGCTGGCCATCAGCTCGCGCGCCCGCGCCACCGATTCGGCGCTGTCGGCGTCCAGCCCCATCCGCACCAGCGTCAGCGTCAGCAGGTCGCGCAGGTCGGATTCGTCGTCGACCACGAGGACGGCCGGCGTGCGCGCCGAGCCTGTGCCCGCACGCGCCGACGGCTCGACCGCGGAGCCCTGGACCGGATTCATGTGGCGGGCAGTGTATCCATGAAATCGGGCTGCTCGACCTGCTGCGCTTCGGGCGGGCCGAACCGCAGGCAGAATCCGAAGCGGGCAGGCGGATGCGGCCACGCGCCGTAGGTCAGGTCGAAGCCGTTGGCCACGCAGAATTCGCGTGCCAGGTACAGGCCCAGACCGGTACCGCGCGGGTGCGTCGTGAAGAACGGTTCGAACATCGATTCGCGATCGGCCGGAGCCACGCCGGGCCCGTCGTCGAAGACCCACAGGCACACCGGCGCGAGCGGCTCCTCCGGTGGTTCCGCCCGGATTTCGATGCTGCCGGCCCGGCCCGAACAATAGCGCAGCGCGTTGTCGACCAGGTTGAACAGGACCTGGCGCAGCTGGTTCTGGTCGAATCGGACGACCAGGCCCGGCTGCGCCGCCAGCCGGATCGCCTCCCCGATCAGCCCGCGGTCCCGCACGAACTCGCCCAGCCAGGCCGAGCAGAACTCGAACAGGTCGAACTCGTCGGTCAGCGGCGAATCGCGCCGCGCCGCCCGCAGCACGTCCTCGACCAGCCGGTTCAGTCGCTGCGTGTTCTCGCGCACGATGGACGCCAGACGCTGATGCAGCGGATCGCGCACGTCCTCGGCCAGCAACTGCCCGGCCTGACTGATGGCCGCAAGCGGGTTGCGAATCTCGTGGGCGATCGACGCGGTCAGCCGTCCCATCGCGGCCAGCTTCAGCCGCTGCGCGCGCTCCTCGACCGCCTGCAGGTCCTGCATGAAAATCACGTACTCGTCCGACGATTGAAACGCGGGGCGGGCAAAGCGCACGCGCAGGCGCCGATGCGCGCCGGCTGGCGGACCCTCGCCGCCCTTGATCACGATGTTGGACTGCGCCGGCACCGCACCCAGCTCGAGCGCGGTCAGCCAGTTCATGAACGCGTGCCCCAGCTCCTGCGCCGATTCCAGGTCGAGCAGGCGCCGGCCGGTCAGCTGGGCCTCCGGGTCGAATCCGAGCATGGAACGCGCCGCCCGGTTGTTGGCCCGCACCATCGTGCGGGCGTCGACCACGATCACGCCCTGCTCCATCTGCGAGATCACCAGCCGGTTGATCTGCAGCTGACTGGCCAATTCGCGCCCTCGCATCCGCGCCAGCTGCTCCTGGCTCGACAGTCGCGTCGACAGCAGGTGCAGCAGCGCCGTGATTCCGAACAGCGCGGCGCCGGCCACGCCGGCCTGGAACAGCTGCGCTTCCCCGGGCTCGCCACTGAACACGCGCTGCACTTCGTTGCCCAGCAGCACCAGGTCCGCGATCGAGCAGACGAAAAACGCGCCCACGCTGGGCAGCACCAGGGACGCCTCGGCGAGCGGCAGCAGATAGAAGATGAACACGCCGCTGCGCGTGCCGCCTCCCAGCACGACCAGCAGGGAAATCATCAGCAGGTCCGCGGCCAGGTGGGCCCAGATCTGCAGTCCGAACCGGCTGCGGCGCAGCATCGTCCAGGCGAGCAGCGATACGGACAGCGCGAAATAGGCCGCCAGCAGGCTCATCATCCGGCCCGGATCCGCGCCCAGTGCGCGGCTGATCACCGGCGCGCCGAACGTCATCACCGCCAGCAGCGCGGTGGACACCAGAACGCGCACCAGCGCGAACGTCTGCAGCGTCGGCCAGGACGGCTCGATCTGAAGATCCGGCGCGGGCTGCAGCTGGCTCACCAGCGCCTGGACGGCCGCCGCGGGCTCGGCCGGGTCGCTGCCGCTCCGATCTTCAGCGTGCTCGCGTTCGCGCATGTCAGCGGCCGGCTTGCGACCGCTCGAGGTGCTCGCGGCTGCAGTACCAGATGCCGTCGCGAGCATGCGCTTCGGACCGCGGTACGTTCAGACCGCAGGCCGCGCAGCGAACGATCGCCTCGGACGGCTTGTCGGCCGCGCCGCCGCGACCGGCGCCGGAGCGGGACCAGCTCTTCAGCACCGCGTAGGCGATCACCGCCAGCAGGACCCACAGCAGCAGGCGCGCCATCGTCGAGCCTTCCCTCAGTCCGCGGCCAACAGGGTCCGACCGCCTCGTAGCGCCTTCACGGTCGTCATCCGATCCTGCCCAACAGCACTTCGACCACGAAACGGCTTCCGATGTAAGCCAGCAGCAGCATCACGAAGCCGATGAAAGTCCATCGCAGCGCGGTGCGACCGCGCCAGCCGAACACGGCACGGCCCGTCAACAGGGCCCCGAACACGCCCCACGACAGCAACGCGAACACCATCTTGTGCGCGGTCGTATGGTCAAAGCGCAAGGGACGGCCGAACAGCTCCTCCGAAAAAACCGCCCCGGAGGCGAGCGTCGCGCTGAGCAGCACGAAGCCGACCGCGATCTGCCGGAACAGCAGCGACTCGAGCTCCAGCAGCGACGGCAGTCGCGCAAACAGGCGTGTCAGCCCCTGGCTGGGGTTGGCCGACGGCTGATGCAGGTAGTGATCGACCGATGCCATCAACAGCGCATGCAGCGCCGCCACCGTCAGGATGCTGTAGGACAGGATGGCCACGCTCAGATGAAGCCGCAGCGCCACCGACGAGCCTTCGCCCGCGAGCGAGATCCCGTGAAAGAACGGCGGCAGGATCACGGTCAGGGCCGAGATCGGCGCCACCAGCAGGTAAAGGCCGCGCAGCGGGACGAAGAAGCCCTCGATCCACAGCAACGCGCCGCTGATCAGCATCGTCGCGGACAGCGCGTGCGCGAATCCGAAGCGCAGACCGCCCAGACCGAACATCGAGTAGCCCAGCGTGATCGCGTGGCCGAGCAGGGCCGGAACCATCAGCGCCGCCACCAGCCTGAAGCGGCGATCGGACTTGGACTCGGTCCTGAGCTGGACCCAGCTGAGGGCAGCGATCGCCAAGTACAGCAGCGCGGTCGAGAATCCGGCAAGACCGTAGAATTCGTGGCCTGTCATAGCGCGTTTCTTTATACCACGCGGCGATTGGCCCCGATCCGATGCTGGAACAACTGACCGAACGGCTGGCGCGCATCGCCAAGCAGATGCGGGGCCAGACGCGCCTGACGGAAGCGAACACCCAGGACATGCTGCGCGAAGTGCGCCTGGCGCTGCTCGAGGCCGATGTCGCGCTGCCGGTGGTGCGCGACTTCATCGCGCGGGTGCGCGAGCGCGCTCTGGGGCAGGACGTGCTCGGCAGCCTGACGCCCGGGCAGGCGCTGGTGGGCGTGGTGCACAAGGAGCTGGCGCGCCTGATGGGTGCCGACCTGCCGGCTGCGCAACGGGAGCTCGTCCTGGCGGTGCAGCCTCCCGCGGTCGTGCTGCTGGCCGGCCTGCAGGGGGCCGGCAAGACCACCACCTGCGGCAAGCTGGCGCGGATGCTGATCACCGAGCGCAAGAAAAAGGTGCTGACGGTTTCGACCGACGTGTACCGGCCGGCCGCCATCGAGCAGTTGCGGACGGTGAGCGGCGCGGCCGGCGCCGAGTTTTTTGCCGCCGATGCTTCGATGTCCCCGCTCAGCATCGCCCGCGACGCGCTGGTGTACGCCCGCCGGCACTATTTCGACGTGCTGCTGGTCGACAGCGCGGGTCGCACCAGCATCGACGAGCCCATGATGCAGGAGATCGCGCAGCTGCACGCCGAGCTGGCGCCGGTCGAGACCCTGTTCGTGGTCGACGCGATGCTCGGCCAGGACGCGGTGAACACCGCAACGGCGTTCGCCTCGCGCCTGCCGCTCACCGGCATCGTGCTCACCAAGCTCGACGGCGATGCGCGCGGAGGCGCTGCGCTGTCGGTCAGCCACGCGACCGGCAAGCCGATCAAGTTCGCCGGCGTCGGGGAAAAGCTCACCGGCCTGGAGCGGCTCGACCCGGAGCGCATGGCGGGCCGGGTGCTGGGAATGGGCGACATCGTCGCGCTGGTCGAGGACGTGCACAAGGCGATCGACGTGGACGCGGCCGAGCGGCTGGCCCGCAGGATCCGGTCGGGCGCCCGCTTCGACCTGAACGACTTTCGCGAGCAGGTGATCCAGATGCGCCGGATGGGAGGCGTCGGCAACCTGCTCGACAAGCTGCCGGCGCAGTTCGCGAAAGCGGCCGGACCCCTCGACAGCGGGCAGGCGGACCGGCAGGTGCGGCGCCTGGAAGGAATCATCAACTCGATGACGGCGCAGGAACGGACGCGGCCGGAGCTGATCAAGGCGTCGCGCAAGCGGCGCATCGCGGCCGGCTCCGGCGTGCCGGTGCAGGAGGTCAATCGGCTGCTGGCGCAGTTCGAGCAGATGCAGGCGATGATGAAGCAGATGCAGAAAGGCGGCGTGGGCAAGATGATGCGCGCCCTCGGAGCGATGAGCGGCGCCGCGCGCGGACTGCCGGGCGGGCCACGCAAGTAGGCGGCGCTAAGCGCCGGCGCACCTCACTCGGATTGCGAAGCGCGAGGAATGTAATTCCACTGGCCGCGCCACGCCGCCAGAACCGCCTGCGGATATTCGGGCCGCCCGACGCTTCCGTTGTAGCGACCGAGCGCGCGGAACAGGTCCCCCTGCTCGCCGTCGAGGTAGTGACGAAGGATCACGCAGCCGTAGCGCAGGTTCGTGCGCATGTCGAACAGGCGGCGTTGGTCGCCGTCCCCGATCAGCCCCGCCCAGAACGGCATCACCTGCATGTAGCCGCGCGCGCCCGCCGGCGAAATGGCGTACCTGCGAAAACCGCTCTCCACCTGGATCAGTCCCAGCACCATCTGCCGGTCCAGCCCGGCCCGGGTGCACTCGTAGTCGAGCGTGCGCAGCAGGTCGACCCGGTTGCGATACTCCGGTTCCTTCGAGCTCAGGCGCTGCGACATCTCGGCCAGCCAGTTGACGAACGCGACCCTGTCCTCGATCCGGTCGAATTTGCGCTGTGGCGGCTTGGTGTCGGCGATGCGCGCCGCCAGCGCGCTGCGCACCGCGTCGGCGAGCGGCTCGTACTGCTGGGCGCCGGCGCGCGCCGAGCGCACGGCCAGGGCCCACGGCAACGCAAGCGCCGCGCCCACGACCGCCCGTCTGGCCGCGCGCCTGGTGTCAACGATTGATCCGCTCGCGGATGAAAGCGACCGCATCGGCGACCGGAACCATCTCGGGCTGCAGCGCGCGCCGGGACGCATATTCCAGCTGATTGGACTTCAGGCCGCGCTCACCGATCGTGATCCGATGCCCGACTCCGATCAGCTCGGCATCGGCGAACATCGCTCCGGGCCGTTCCCCCCGATCGTCGAGCAAGGTGTCGACGCCGGCCTCGCACAACTGCCGATAGAGCCGGTCGGCCTGCTCACGCACCCCGGTCGACTGCCGGTAGTTGATCGGGCAGATCACGACCTCGAACGGGGCGATCGGATCGGGCCAGATGATGCCGCGCTCGTCATGGCCCTGCTCGATCGCCGCGCCCAGCAGACGTGTGACGCCGATCCCGTAGCAGCCCATCTGCAGCGGGTGCGTCTGACCGAGCTCGTCCAGATAGGTGGCCCCGAGCTTTTCCGAATAGAGTGACCCCAGATAGAAGACATGCCCGACTTCGATGCCGCGCTGAATCTGAAGCCTTCCCTTGCCATCGGGCGACGGATCGCCGGCCAGCACGTTACGGATATCGGCGACGGCGTGCGGCTCGGGCAGATCACGTCCCCAGTTCACGCCGGCCAGATGGTAGTCCGCCTCGTTGGCGCCGCAAATGAAGTCGCTCATTCTGGCCACCGTTCGATCGGCGATCACGCGCACCGGCTTGCGCGGAGCAACAGGACCGAGGTAGCCGGGTGGGCAGCCGAAGTGATCCACGATTTCGGCTTCGCTGGCCAGGCGCCAGCCGCGCTCAAACCCCGGCAGCTTGCCCGCCTTGCTCTCGTTCAATTCGTGGTCGCCTCGAACCAGCAGCATCCAGATCTCAGGTCCGGCCAAGGCAGCGCTGTCGACGCCTTTTTCGGGATCCAGCGCGACCACGACGGCCTTCACGGTTTGCTCGATCGGCACACCCAGGTATGCCGCCACCTCATCGCAGCGCGCGCGCCCGGGCGTGGCCACCTTGCGCATCGCCTGCGCCGGCGCGGCGCGCGACTCCAGCAGGGGCAGTGCCTCGGCCAGTTCCACGTTGGCCGCGAAGTTGCTGTCCGGGCACCAGGCGATCTGGTCCTCGCCGGCGTCGGCGATCACTTGAAACTCGTGCGAGCGCGTCCCGCCGATGGCGCCGGTGTCGGCGGCGACGGCTCGAAAGGTCAGGCCCATCCGCGCAAAGATGCGCTCGTACGCTGCGAACATCATGTCGTAGCTGCGCAGCGCGCCGTCCAGGTCGCGATCGAAGGAATAGGCATCCTTCATCGTGAACTCGCGGCCGCGCATCACGCCGAAGCGGGGCCGGCGCTCGTCGCGGAACTTCGTCTGGATGTGATACAGGTTGAGCGGCAGTTGCCGATAGCTGCGGATTTCCTGACGCGCGATGTCGGTAACGACCTCCTCGGAAGTCGGTTGCAGGACGAAATCGCGCTGATGCCGGTCCTTCAGCCTGAGCAGTTCCGGCCCGTATTTGTCCCACCGCCCGGATTGCACCCACAGCTCGGCCGGCTGCACCACCGGCATCAGCAACTCGATGGCGCCGGCCCGATTCATCTCCTCGCGGATGATCGCCTCGATCTTGCGGATCGAGCGCAGCCCAAGGGGCATATACGTGTAGATGCCGGCCGCAAGCTTCTTGATCATGCCTGCACGCAGCATCAGCTGCTGGCTGACGACGTCGGCGTCGGCGGGCGCCTCCTTCAGCGTCGAAATCAGGAACTGCGAGGCTCGCATCGCGTGGCGGACTTTCGACGAGTGAATTTCGAATAAAAGCGGCCGATTAGGCCGCTCGGATCGCATTTGAGCCGCGCCCTGCGGCTCCTATAATTGGCGCCAGATGATATAGCTTCAGGTGATGGCATGCTGGACAAGGAAGGCTACCGCCCGAATGTCGGCATCATCCTGCTCAACGACCACAACAAGGTATTCTGGGGAAAACGCGCAAAGCAGCACTCCTGGCAATTCCCGCAAGGGGGAATCAAGCACGGCGAGACCCCCGAGCAGGCCATGTTCCGCGAACTGTACGAAGAGATCGGACTGAGTCCGGAACAGGTGCGGATCGTGGCGCGCACGCGGGAGTGGCTGCGCTACGAGGTCCCTGAGCAGTGGATCCGACGCGACCTGCGTGGCAACTACCGCGGGCAGAAACAGATCTGGTTCCTGCTGCGGCTGATCGGCCGTGAGTGCGACGTTTGCCTGCGCCGCAGCGAGAAGCCCGAGTTCGACGCCTGGCGCTGGCACGACTACTGGATTCCCGAGGACGCCGTGATCGAGTTCAAGCGGGTCGTCTACCAGAGAGCCCTGTCCGAGCTGTCCCAGTACGTGTTCCGCGCAGACCAGCGCAAGTCCTGATCGGCGCGGATCCTCCGACCGTGGCCCTTTTCCCGCTCCCTCATCCTGGCCTTCTCCCGCTTCGCGGGAGAAGGAACCGTTTGGCTCCCCTCTCCCGCGCTACGCGTGGGAGACGGGTCGGGGGTGAGAGTCGAGGGGCGGTCATCGGCCCGCGCAGCCGCCTTACGGCGGCCCGTCAAAGCACCACGAGGTTGTCGCGGTGTATCAGCTCGGGCTCCTCGATGAAGCCCAGCGTTGCGGCGATCTCGCTGCTGGGCTTGCGGGCGATCTGACGCGCTTCGGCGCTCGAGTAGTTGGTCAACCCGCGCGCGACCTCCTGTCCGTCCGGCCCGACGCAAGACACCACGTCCCCGCGCGCGAATTCGCCCTGCACCTGCAACACCCCGACCGGCAGCAGGCTCTTGCCCTCGCGGCGCAGCGCGAGCACGGCCCCGGCGTCCACCGTCAGGCGACCTTTCAACTGCAGGTGATCGGCCAGCCACTGCTTGCGCGCCGTCAGCACGGGATGCCGGGACGTGAGCTCGGTTCCGATCGACACACCATTGGCCAGCCGCACGAGCACATCGTCCTCGCGCCCGCTGGCGATGATGGTGCAAGCGCCGCTGCGGGCGGCGCGCTTGGCCGCCAGCACCTTGGTCAGCATGCCGCCCGAGCTGATCGCGCTGCCCGGGCCTGCCGCAATCGCCTCCAGCGCAGGATCACCCGCCTCGGCGCGCTCGACCAGCACGGCGCCCGGATCGGTGCGCGGGTCGGCGCTGAACAGGCCAGCCTGATCGGTCAGGATAACCAGCACGTCGGCTTCGACCAGATTGGTCACGAGCGCGGCCAGCGTGTCGTTGTCCCCGAACTTGATCTCGTCCGTCACCACCGTGTCGTTCTCGTTGATCACCGGCACGACCCGCAGATTGAGCAGCGTCATCAGCGTGGAGCGCGCATTCAGATAGCGCGCCCGGTCGGCCAGATCGGCGTGGGTCAACAGCACCTGCGCGCTGCGCAGGCCGTGCGCGGCGAGCCCCGATTCGTAGGCCTGCGCCAGGCCCATCTGGCCAACCGCCGCGGCCGCCTGCAGGTCGTGGATCTGCTGGGGGCGGCGGCTCCAGCCGAGGCGCTGCATGCCCTCGGCGATCGCGCCGCTGGATACCAGAATCACCTGCTTGCCCAGTTGATGAAGGGCCGAGATCTGCGCGGCCCAGCGCGCGATTGCGCCTGCGTCCAGGCCCCGGCCTTCGTTGGTGACAAGGCTGCTGCCGACCTTGATGACGGCGCGCCGCGCCGACGCCAGCGCCGAGGCGGCGGCGCTCATCGCGCGCCCGCGGCCGCCCGTTCGAACCGCACGTCGCCGGCCGGCGGCGACTTCGAGGCACCCGGGCGCCGGGCGAGGAACTCGTGCACGGCCCACATCAGTGGGCGGCAGCCTTCGCCGGTGGCCGCCGAGATCGCGAACACCGGCGCCGCGCTGCGCAGCCGGCGGCGCAGCCGTTGCGTCACCTCGGCCACGCGCTGGCCGCGCTCGTCCTGCGGCAGCGCGTCGATCTTGTTCAGAACGAGCCAGCGCGGTCTGCGCTGCAGACCCGCGTCGTAGCGCTTCAGTTCTGCGACGATGGCTCGCGCCTGATCGACCGGATCGATCGTGTCGTCGTAGGGTGCGACGTCGATCACGTGCAGCAGCAGCCGGGTGCGCGAAAGGTGCCGCAGAAACTGGTGTCCCAGGCCCGCGCCCTCGGCAGCCCCCTCGATCAGGCCGGGCAGATCGGCCATCACGAAGCCTTTTGCGTGTTCCAGACGCACCATGCCCAGATGCGGATGCAGCGTCGTGAACGGGTAGTCGGCCACCTTGGGACGTGCATTGGATACGGCCGCCAGCAGGGTCGACTTGCCGGCATTGGGCGCGCCCAGCAGGCCGACGTCGGCCAGCACCTTCAACTCCAGCCGCAAGCGGCGCGCCTCGCCCGGCTCTCCGAGCGTGCGCCGACGCGGCGCGCGATTGATGCTGGACTTGAAATGCAGGTTGCCCAGGCCACCGCGCCCTCCGGCGGCCAGGATCGCACGCTGGCCATCGGCGGCCAGGTCTGCCAGCACGCTGCCGGTGGCTTCGTCGACGATCAGCGTGCCGACCGGAACGCGCAGTTCGACGTCGCGACCGCCGGCACCGAAGCAATCGGCGCCGCGGCCGTGCTCGCCGTCACCGCCCCGGTGCCGGCGCGTGTATCGGTAGTCGAGTAGCGTGTTCAGGTTGCGGTCGGCCTGCACCCAGACGTCGCCGCCGCGGCCGCCGTCCCCACCGTCCGGGCCGCCTTTCGGGATGAACTTCTCGCGGCGGAACGACGCGCAGCCGTCACCGCCGCGGCCGCCGGCCACCTCGATCCGAGCTTCGTCGACGAACTTCAACCGGCGCCCCCGGACCGCGCCGCCGCGCTATTGGACGGGCACGACCTCGACGCTCTGTCGATTGTGGCGGCCGCCGACCGTGAAGCGGACGGTGCCGTCCACCAATGCGAACAGGGTATGGTCCCGCCCCAGCCCGACGTTTTCACCTGGGTGGACGCGAGTGCCGCGCTGGCGCACGATGATGCTGCCGGCGCTGACCGACTCCCCGCCGTACGCCTTCACGCCCAGCATCTTGGGCTGGGAATCGCGGCCGTTGCGCGACGAGCCGCCCGCTTTCTTGTGTGCCATGTCGAATCAAACCTTCTGTTTCAGCCGATCCGTTCGATCTTCAGTTCCGTGAAGTCCTGGCGGTGGCCGGCGTGCTTCTGGAAGTGCTTGCGCCGGCGCATCTTGAAAATGCGCACCTTCGGATGACGGCCGTGCGAAAGCACGGTCGCCGTCACCGACGCATCCGTCACCAGTGGCGTGCCCACGCGCACATCGCTGCCCTCGCCCAGCGCCAGCACCTCGGCAAGCTGCACCTGCTGGCCGACTTCGGCAGACAGCGACTCGACCTTCAGCCGGTCGCCCGCACTGACGCGATACTGCTTGCCGCCCGTCCTGATGACCGCGAACATCAGCTGACCTCGATCGGAATCCTCAACGCGAAGCCGGATATTGTCGCATTTTGGGGCCGGCAGCGTCAACGAGCGCCACAGGTGCCACGTCCGTTGCGGGGCCCTCTCAATATAATGAGCTTCCGTCCGTGCCGGCCCGCCGCCCCACCGTGTCGATCGCCTCCGCCACCCGAGCCTCCGCCCGCTCGCCTCAGGACCTGGCGCTGCTGCTGGCGCCGATCGCGGCCGATCTGCAGGCGGTCGACCAGATCGTGCGCGAACGGCTGTATTCGGAGGTCGCGCTGATCGGAACCATTGCCGACTACATCGTCGGCGCGGGCGGCAAGCGGCTGCGCCCGGCGGTACTGCTGATGGTCGCTCGCGCGCTCGGATACCGGGGCTCGGCGCATACCGCGCTGGCCGCGGTCATCGAGTTCATCCACACCGCGACCCTGCTGCACGACGACGTGGTGGACGAGTCCGACCTGCGGCGGGGAAGACCGACCAGCAACGCTGCCTTCGGCAACGCCTCCAGCGTGCTGGTGGGCGATTTCCTTTACTCGCGCTCGTTCCAGATGATGGTGGACGTCGACAACATACGCGTGATGCGCATCCTGGCCGACGCGACCAACCGGATCGCCGAGGGCGAAGTGCTGCAGTTGATGAACATCCACGATCCGACCGTCGACGAAGCGCGCTATCTGCGCGTGGTCGAGTGCAAGACGGCGACGCTGTTCGAAGCCGCGGCGCGCATCGGTGCCGTGCTGTGTGCCGCGGAGCCGCCGTTGGAACAGGCCTGCGCCCGCTACGGTGCCGCGCTCGGAACGGCGTTCCAGATCATCGACGACGTGCTGGACTACGACGGCGATCCGCACGAAATCGGCAAGCGGGTCGGCGACGACCTGCGCGAAGGCAAGGCGACGCTGCCGGTGATCCACGCGCTGCGGCAGGCCAACCCCGGCCAGCGCGCGCAGGTCGAGCAGGCGATCCGGGACGGGCGCGGCGACTTCGCCGAGATCGCGCACATCGTGCACTTCCACGGCTCGATCGACTATGCACGGCGGCGCGCGCAGCTCGAGTCGAGCGCCGCCACCGAGGCCGCGCGCGCGTTGCCGGCGTCGGTTTTTCGCGACCGTCTGTTAGACTTGGTTTCGTTCGCAATGCGGCGCGACCGCTGAAGCAGTCCGGATGCCGCCGACCGGCGGGCGCCGTGTTCGAAGCGGCCTGTCATCGCGCGGGGTGTAGCTCAGCCTGGTAGAGTACTGCGTTCGGGACGCAGGAGTCGGAGGTTCAAATCCTCTCACCCCGACCAGCTTTCGACCGCCCGCCTTTGCCGACCGATCCAAGCTGAGCGGCGCGGTGGAACACCTCCCGCTCTGGGCCCAGATCGCCGCTCTCGTAGTGCTGCTGTTGATCTCGGGCTTTTTCTCGATGGCCGAGACCGCGATGATGGCCCTGAGCCGCATCCGGTTGCGCCATCTGGTCCGCCAGGGAAGCGTCGCGGCCCGTCGCACGCAGCAGTTGCTGGACCGCACCGATCGACTGCTCAGCGTGATCCTGATCGGCAACGCGTTCGCCAACGCCGCGATCACGGCCCTTTTCACCGCTCTGACGCTGCTCTACTTCGGCGACGAGCACTGGAACCTGGCGATCGCGACCGTGCTGATCGCGTTCGCGATCCTGGTGTTCTCCGAGGTCACCCCGAAGGTGATCGGCGCCACGTATCCGGAGCCGCTGGCGCTGCTGTCGAGCTCGATCCTGAAGTTCCTGAGCCGGCTCGCCACGCCGGTGGCCTGGTTCGTGAACCTGTTCGTGCACGCGATCCTGTGGGCGTTGCGCATCCCGCAGGGCGGCGCCGGCTCCTCGCCCCGGGTGACGCCGGAAGAGATGCGCACGGCCGTGCTCGAAAGCGGCAGCTTCTTTCGCGGCAAGCACCGCACGCTGCTGCTGAACGTGTTCGACCTGGAGCAGCTCACCGTGGATGACGTGATGGCGCCACGCGCGGCCATCGAGGCGCTGGACATCGAGCAGCCGATCTCGGTGCTGAACGATCAACTGACATCCTGTTACCACAACAAGCTGATCGTCTACGAGGGTGATATCAGCCGGGTGCTGGGCGTGCTGCACGTGCGCAAGCTGCTGGCCGTGCTCGCGGGCGGCGGCTTGAACCACGAAGCGATCCGCGAACTGCTGGCAGCGCCGTACTACATCCCGACCGGCACCCCGCTGCTGCAGCAGCTGCAGATGTTCCAGGAGAACCGGCAGCGGCTGGGCCTGGTGGTCGACGAATACGGCGAGCTGGTCGGCCTGGTGACGGTCGACGACATCGTGGAGGAGATCGTCGGCGAATTCACGACCCCGGCTCCCGGGTCCGGCCAGTCCGGGCTGCACTGGGGACCGTCGGGACAGACCGTGGTCGACGGCGCAGTCGCCCTGAGGCTGCTGAACCGGCGCCTCGGGCTGATGCTGCCTCTGGACGGACCCAAGACGCTGAACGGCCTGATCCTGGAGCGGCTCGAGCAGATACCGGAGGGCCCCTGCTGCTTGCGCCTGCCCGGCTGCGTGCTGGAAATCGTGCAGGTCCAGGACCAGGCGATCCGCAGCGTGCGACTGATCCGCACCGCAACCGCCTGAAACGGAGGTGGCCCGGAACGCCCCAGCCTTTAGGCCAGCTATGGCCCCTTTTCTTGGGATCCGAGCTTTACAATTCAGGGGCTTAGCGGCAGCATCTTTCGATTAAGGCGCGTGGGTGTACGCGCTAATCTTGGGCTGCCGCGCTACGCCCACCAATGTCCGCCGTCACCCAAGGTCCGTCCGCCGCCGCTGGCGCTCTAACCGGGCTTGCCCGCGCCCTCGTCCAGCAGGGCCGGCTTCGGCCTGACCGGGCCGAGGCGCTCGCGCGCAAAGCCACCCAAAGCAACACGCTGTTCGTCGACGAGCTGGCCGGGATCGCGGAAACGATCGGCCTGTCGGGCAACGCAATCGCCCGTTTCGCGGCCGAGACGTTCGGGCACCCGCTGTTCGACCTGGCGGCCATCGACGTCGATCAGCTGCCGAAGGACACGATCGACAAGAAGCTGGTCACGTCGCTGCGGGTTCTGGCTCTGCGCAAGCGCGGCAACCGGCTCGCGGTGGGCGTCTCGGACCCGACCAATTACCAGGCTTTGGACCAGATCAAGTTCCAGACGCAGCTCGCGCTGGACATCATCGTGGTCGAGCACGACAAGCTGGTGCGGCTGATCGAGGCGACCACGCAAAGCGCCTCGCAGTCGCTCGAGCGCCTGATCGACGATGACGTCAGCTTCGAAGACCTGCTGGCCGAAAGTCCGGAAAAGGAGGAGGAGTCCGGCTCGGCCGACGTCGACGACGCGCCGGTGGTGCGCTTCCTGCAGAAGCTGCTGCTCGATGCAATCGGTGACGGGGCCTCCGACCTGCATTTCGAGCCCTATGAGAAGTTCTACCGGATCCGGTTCCGGGTCGACGGGATCCTGCGCGAGGTCGCGCAGCCGCCGCTCGCGATCCGGGAGCGGCTGGTCACCCGGATCAAGGTGATCTCGCGGCTGGACATCTCCGAGAAGCGGGTCCCGCAGGACGGGCGCATGAAGCTTGCGCTCACCGGGCAGCGCGCGATCGATTTCCGGGTCAGCACGCTGCCGACCCTGTACGGCGAGAAGATCGTGATGCGGATCCTCGACCCGGCGCAGGCAAAGATGGGAATCGAGTCGCTCGGATACGAGCCCGATCAGCGCGAGGCGCTGGTGAACGCGATCCAGCGTCCGTACGGCATGGTGCTGGTCACCGGCCCGACCGGCAGCGGCAAGACGGTGTCGCTGTACACCTGCCTGAACATGCTGAACCAGCCGGGAGTGAACATCTCGACCGCGGAGGACCCGGCCGAAATCCAGCTGGCCGGAGTCAACCAGGTCAACGTCAACGATAAGGCCGGCCTGACGTTCGCCAACGCGATGCGCGCTTTCCTGCGACAGGACCCGGACATCATCATGGTGGGCGAGATCCGCGACCTGGAGACCGCCGACATCGCGATCAAGGCGGCCCAGACCGGCCACATGGTGATGTCGACGCTGCACACCAACGACGCGCCGTCGACGCTGACGCGGATGGCGAACATGGGCGTTCCGAGCTTCAACATCGCCTCCTCGGTGATCCTGATCACCGCGCAGCGACTGGCGCGCCGCCTGTGCACCTGCAAGCAGCCGGCGGAGCTGCCGCCCGAGGCGCTGCTCGCCGCCGGCTTCGCGGAGGCCGACCTGGACGGCAGCTGGCAGCCGTTCCGGCCAGTCGGGTGCGACCGCTGCAAGGGTTCGGGTTACAAGGGTCGGGTCGGCATCTACGAGGTGATGCCGATCTCGGAGGAGATCCAGCGGCTGATCCTGCGCAACGCCAGCTCGATGGATATCGCAGCCCAGGGCAAACGCGAGGGCGTGCGCTTTCTGCGCATGTCGGGATTGTGGAAGGTCAGACAGGGAGTCACTTCGGTCGACGAGGTGCTCGGATGCACTAACGACTGAAGGCAGCGGAGACAAACATGGCAACCGGCGCAATGGCGCGTCAGCGTGAACTGGTACGCGAGTTCCTGTACCTGTGGGAAGGGCGCGACAAGGCGGGCCGCGTCGTGCGCGGCGAGATGCGCGCCGGCGGCGAGTCGGTGGTGGCCGCCTCGCTGCGGCGGCGCGGCATCGTGGCGACCCGGATCAAGAAGCAGACGCTGCCGCGCGGGCGCAGGATCTCGGCCAAGGACCTGGCCCTGTTCACGCGCCAGTTGTCGACGATGCTGAAGGCGGGCGTTCCGCTGATGCAATGCTTCGACATTGTCGGACGCGGACACTCCAATCCGTCGATGTCGCGCCTGCTCAGCGACATCCGCAGCGACGTCGAAACCGGCACCAACCTGAACCAGGCCTTCCGCAGGTACCCGCTGTATTTCGATCCGCTGTTCTGCAACCTGGTCGCGGCCGGCGAGCAGGCCGGTATCCTGGAAACGCTGCTCGACCGCCTGGCGACCTACCAGGAAAAATCGCTCGCGCTGCGAGGCAAGATCAGGAAGGCGCTGTTCTACCCGACGACGATCATCGGCGTCGCAATCCTGGTGACGACCGTGATCATGATCTTCGTGATTCCGGCCTTCAAGCAGGTGTTCACCAGCTTCGGCGCCGACCTGCCGGCGCCGACGCGGATGGTGATCGATATGTCGGACTTCTTCCGGGCCTACTGGCTTCCGCTGTTGATCGGCATCGTGGGCACCGGCTATTTCCTGTACCAGTCGTGGCGCCGCTCGCCCACGGTCCAGATGGCGGTCGACCGGTTCATGCTGCGCCCGCCGGTGATCGGCGAGCTGATTCGCAAGGCGACGGTCGCGCGCTGGACGCGCACGCTCGCCACCACATTCGCGGCCGGCGTGCCGCTGGTGGAGGCGCTGGACTCGGTCGGACCGGCCTCGGGCAACGCGGTCTACCGCGAGGCGACCAAACAGATCCAGGCCGAGGTCAACATCGGCACCAGCCTGGCGCAGTCGATGCAGAACTCCGGAGTCTTCCCTCCCATGGCGGTCCAGATGACCGCCATCGGCGAGGAATCAGGGTCGCTGGACAGCATGCTGTCGAAGGTCGCCGATTACTTCGAACGCGAGGTCGACGAGACCGTCGATGCGCTCGCCAGCCTGATCGAGCCGATGATCATGGTCGTGCTCGGAGTGATCATCGGCGGCATCGTGATCGCGATTTATCTGCCGATCTTCAAGCTCGGCCAGGTCGTTTGAAGCCGGCGCGGCCGTCTTCCTGATCCGGCCATCCGGTGGTCACGGAGATCCAGACGCTGTTTCCGTGGATCGCTGCCGTGCTGGGACTGGCGGTGGGCTCGTTCCTGAACGTCGTGATCCACCGGCTGCCGCGGATGCTGCAGGCCGATTGGAAGGCGCACAGCGCCGAGATCGAGGGCCGGACCGTCCTGCCGGGGCCGCGCTACAACCTGTGGGTGCCGCGATCGCAGTGTCCGTCCTGCGGCCACGCGCTGCGCGCCGTACACAACATCCCGGTCGTTTCGTACCTCGCGCTGCGCGGGCGCTGCGCCTTTTGCGCCAGCCCGATCTCGGTGCGCTACCCGGTGGTCGAGGCGCTGACCGCGCTGCTGTTTGCCTGGGTCGCCGCGCACTTCGGCTGGTCGGCCGCAGGGATCGGCGCGCTGGTCCTGACCGCGTTCCTGGTGGCGCTGGCGATGATCGACGCCGATACGACGCTGCTGCCGGACGGCCTGACGCAACCTCTGCTGTGGATCGGCCTGCTGATGAACCTGCGTGAGACCTACGCTCCGCTGCCGCAGGCCGTGATCGGCGCGGTGGCCGGTTACTTGTGCCTTTGGTCGGTGTACTGGGCTTTCAAGCTCGCAACCGGCAAGGAAGGAATGGGCTACGGCGATTTCAAGCTGCTGGCGGCGCTGGGCGCCTGGCTGGGCTGGAAGATGCTGCTTCCGATCATCCTGATGTCCTCGCTGGTCGGCGCGCTGGTCGGCATCGTGCTGATCGTGCTGGCGCGCCGAGGGCGCGAGATCCCGATCCCGTTCGGACCCTACCTGGCGGCCGCCGGCTTCCTGGTCCTGTTGTACGGGGACCGCTTCGCCCCGTTGCTCGGCTTGAAATGAGTTTCCGATGCACAACGCGCTGACCATCGCGCTGACCGGAGGTATCGGCTCCGGCAAATCGACTCTGGGGCGGATGCTGATCGAGCAGGGTGCGGCCTTGATCGATACGGATGCGATTGCGCACGAACTGACCGCCGCCGGCGGGGCCGCGATCGGGGCGCTGCGCGCCGAGTTCGGCGACGAGGCGATCGGCCCTGACGGCGCGCTGGACCGCTGCGCGGTCCGGGCCAGGGTATTTGCCGATCCGCGATCGCGGCAGCGCCTGGAGGCGCTGCTTCATCCGATGATCTGGCAGCGCGCCGGCCAGCTGGCCGGGGCGCTGGCTGCGGCCGCCGCGTACCTCGTGTTCGATGTCCCGCTGCTGACCGAAAGCGCAACGCGCGCACAAGATTTCGACCGCGTGCTGGTGGTCGACTGCCCGGTTGCACTGCAGGTCGCCCGTGTCGTGCAACGGGGAAGCCTGGATCGGGCCGAGGTCGAGGCGATCGTGGCCGCGCAGGCGAGCCGCGAGCAGCGGCTGGCGCTGGCCGATGACGTTGTCTTCAACGGGGAGAGCCTGGAAGCGCTCGCGCAGCGCGCCCTTCGCTTGCATTCGCTGTACGCCAGGCTGGCCAGCGGGCGGAGAGCCGTGTGATATCTTCGAATTCCGATCTTGCCTCTTCTCCGATGCCGCAGTCCCAGGACGTCCTGTACGAATACCCGTTCAACGAGCGGGTGCGGACGCTGCTGCGCCTGGAGGACCTGTTCGAAAAGCTCAATTACTTCTGCGCGCAGGAGCACAGCTTCTGTCATCACACCGCGCTGCTGACGCTGTTCGAGGTGCTCGAGGTGACTTCGCGCTCCGACCTGAGGGGCGAGCTGCTGCAGGAACTGGAGCGGCACAAGCAATCGCTGCTGGCGCTGCGCAACAATCCGCAGGTCGCCGAGAACGTCCTGGCCTCGGTGCTGGCGCAGATCGATGCCGCGCAGTCCGGCCTGAACGCCAACCCGGGGCGGGCCGGGCAGTACCTGCGTGACAACGAGTGGCTGATGAGCATTCGCTCGCGCGCGATCATTCCCGGCGGCACCTGCGAATTCGACCTGCCGTCCTACCATGCGTGGCTGATGCGGCCGGCGTCGGAGCGAATCGCCGAACTGCAGGCCTGGGTCGGTCCGCTGGCGCAGTTCGGCGAAGCGCTGGGTATCGTGCTGAACCTGCTCAGGGAAAGCGCCCAGCACAGCGCGCGGATCGCGCAGGCGGGCTCCTTTCAGCAGATGCTGCAGGGGCGGACCTATTCGCTGCTGCAGGTGCGCCTGGACAAGTCGCTCGGCGCGATACCCGAGATCAGCGCCAACAAGTACATGCTCTGGATCCGATTCACGACCGCCGATCGCGAACCGAAACCGCGTCCGATCGAACGCGACATCGAGTTCGACCTGGCGCTGTGCTCGTTCTAATCGGATCGATCGGCGGCGGCAGACTTGCGATGACGTCGTCGGTCCGACAAGTCAAGTGTCCGGCCTGCGGCAAAGCGGTCGTATGGCAGGAATCGAGCCGGTTCCGCCCCTTCTGCTCCGAACGCTGCCGCACGATGGACCTGGGCGCATGGGCGGCCGAGCGGCACCGGATTGCCGGCGAGGCGGTCGATGCCGCGCCGGATGCGGCGGGCGGTCCGGAGCCTGATCCGCCGTGACGTCATAGCACAACGACGGCCGGTCGCTCGGGGGAGGGGCCGCGATTGGAACGCAATTTACTGCCGGATTCGGGGCAACGCGCTCATTTGCGGCTGCACCAGATCTTTGCCGTCGGCATTGGCAATGCGCTCGAGTTCTACGATTTCCTGAGCTTCTCCTTCTTTTCCATCCAGATCGGGCACACCTTCTACCCCGAAGGGCAGACCTCGCATGGCCTTCTCTTCACGCTGGCGACGTTCGGCATCGGCTTCGTGACTCGGCCGCTGGGCGGAATCGTGATCGGCCGATACGGCGACCGGGCCGGCCGCAGGCCGGCGATGATCCTGTCCTTCATTCTGATGGGTGTCGCCATCCTGGGGCTCGCCTTGACGCCCTCGTTTGCCCGCATCGGCGCGGCGGCGCCGATCATGCTGTTGCTGTTTCGCCTGCTGCAGGGCTTCGCCCTGGGCGGCGAGGTCGGCCCGTCGACCGCGTTTCTCGTCGAGGCGGCTCCGCCCGAGCGACGCGGACTGTACGTTTCGATCCAGTCCGCCACACAGGACCTGGCCATCGTCGCCGCCGGCATCGTCGGGTTCGTCCTGTCCAGCGTGATGTCGCCGTCGGCCCTCGACGAGTGGGGCTGGCGTCTCGCCTTTCTTGTCGGCGTGATGATCGTGCCGGTGGGCCTGTGGTTGCGCCGCTCGCTGCCGGAGACCTTGCCAGGACCGGCTGACGCCGCGTCGCGTACCGTCAGACCCCGGGTCCCGGTGCGGCTGCTCGCCCTGGGGCTGTTCATGCTGGGGGCGACGACCGTCTCCGGTTACGTGCTCAGCTACCTCACAACCTACGCCCAGGACAGCCTGGGGATGAGCCCCAATCTCGCCTTTGGCGCGACCATGGTGGTCGGATTGTCCGAAGCCTTGGCCGCCCTGTTCAGCGGGATCCTGTCCGACCGCTTCGGCCGCCGGCCCGTCACGCTCGCCGCGTTCGCTGCGCTGGTCGTGCTGGCCGTGCCCACCTTCATCGTCATGAATCGGGCGCCCGGCGTGGCGATCGTGTACGCCGCGATGGCGGTGCTGAGCCTGCTCGTGGACCTGGCGTCGGTTCCGATTCTGGTCGGCATCACGGAATCGCTGCCTGGCGCGATTCGCTCCGGAACGCTCGCCACGCTGTACGCCGTGGCGATCGCATGCTTCGGCGGATCGACGCAGTTCATACTGCAATGGCTGATCGGTGCGAGCGGCAGTCCACTCGCGCCGGCGTGGTACATGACCGGTGCCATCCTGATCGGCAGCTGCGCCACCCTGATGTCGCGCGAATCGGCGCCTCGAAAGATCGCCGCCCTGGCCAACCGGCAACGCGGCGTCACGGATTGAGGTTTCACCCCCCAGATCCGCACTTCGTCGCACGCGGCTGGATTTTGGGCGCGGCCGCGGTACCCTTTGCGTACCGACCAACGAATACCTGGAGGGCGCGATGGCCGAGAGCGATGAGCTGGGAAAACTGGGCGACTTGCATAGCCGCGGCATCCTGTCGGACGACGAATTCTCCCGTGCCAAGGCGCGCGTGCTCAACGGATCGGCGGCACCGCAGGGCCAGGCGCCCATCGTGCGTGCCATCAATGGCCTGCGCCGCAGCCGGGACGACCGCTGGCTGGGGGGCGTCTGCGGCGGAATCGGCCAGTCCACGGGCATTGCCGCCTGGCTGTGGCGCTTGGTGTTCACGGCCCTGGCGCTGTGCGCCGGTACCGGGGTGCTGGTGTACCTGCTGATGTGGATCTTCGTGCCCCTGGAGCCGGCCCGCGTTGGGGTCGGCCAGGCGGCCGGCTAAGGGGGGTCTCGAGTCAATGATCCGGCTCCTCAGCGCAGCGTTCGCTGCCGTACTGGCGCTTCCCGCCGTGTCCGCCGAGACGGTCCAGCTTGCTGCCGCCGATGGCGCCAAGGTGTTCGGCGAGGTCTGGCGCGCCGCCGGCGCGAAGCCCCCGATAATCGTCGCTTTCCATCAGGCCGAATCGAGCAGCGCCGAATATGCACCAATCGCGCCGCGCCTTGCGCGAGCCGGCTTCACCGTACTCGCGATCGATCAGCGTTCGGGCGACGGCGCCTTCGGTGGAACGAACCGCACGGCGGCCGGGCTGGGACGGAAGGCGACCTACGAAGAAGCGCTGCCTGACCTCGAGGCGGCGCTTGCGTGGGCCAAAGCCAATGCCAGCGGCGCTCCCGTGGTGGTGTGGGGCTCCAGCTATTCAGCCGCGCTCGTCTTCCTGCTGGCCGCCAGGCACCCGGGTGACGTGAACGGGGTGGTCGCCTTTTCGCCGGGCGAGTACCTGGAGAATAAGACTGCGGTCCGTGATGCTGCGCGCAAAGTCGAGGTGCCCGTCTACATTGACCAGGCATCGGGTTCCGACGAGGTTGGCCAATCGGCGCAGATTCTGCGGGCGGCGAAGAGCGCCGACAAGCAGCAGTTGCTGTCGAAGTCGAATTCGACGCACGGCTCGTCCACGCTGCGCGTCGATGCCAACCCGGCCGGCGCTGAGACGCACTGGATGGGGGTGCTGACGTTTCTGAAGCGGTTCTTGCCGGCTTGAAACGCGGCCACGCATCGTTCTTCGCCGCCGCGTGACCATCAGCGCCGGGCCATTGTTGCGCCCTGATGCTGCAGCCGGGCGCTAGACTTCCCGCCCTTGCACAACGGAGATGGTCGGTGCGCCGACGGATTCTGTGGCAATGGGCGAGCGTGTTGTGCACGGGCTGGATGTTGGCCGGCTGTGCCCTGCTGGGCCAGCCTGAGCCAGTACGGGTCAACGTAGTTGGCATCGAAGCCCTGCCCGGCGAAAGCATGGAGCTGCGCATGGCCGTCAAGCTGCGCGTGCAGAACCCGAATGACGCGGCGCTGGATTTTGACGGCATTTCGATCGAACTCGAGGTTCGCGGGTCAACGTTTGCCACTGGTGTCAGCGACGAGCGCCGAAGTGTTCCGCGTTTTGGCGAAATCGTGATTTCCGTGCCGGTATCGGTGTCAGCGTTGGCCGTCGTGCGTCAGGCGATCGGGTTGGCTACCAGTGAGCGGCCAATTGTCGACTACACCTTGCACGGGCGCCTGGCCGGTACGCGCTTTGGCGGCCTTCGCTTCGAATCAAAGGGCGAAATCGATCTGCCGAAGGAGCTGGCTCCCAAGTAGCGAGTCCGGCGATTCACCAGTAATGGACTGCCATCCGGGTGGCGAGCGCGTACAACAGCACCGCAAAGATTCGTTTGAGCACGGCAACGGGCAAGCGATGGGCCAGGTGCGCGCCCACCGACGCCGTCAGGCTGCTGGCAAAGACGAGCGCGAGCAGCGCAGGCAGGTAGACGAAGCCGAGCGCGAGCGGCGGCAGACCCGGCGCATGCCACCCGGCTGCCACGTAGCCGATCGTGCCGACGAGCACGACGGGAACCGCGATCGCCGCGCCGGTGCCGATCGCGGTCAGCATCGGCACGCCGCAAAAGAGCATCCAGGGAACGGTCAGGAACGCGCCCCCGGCCGAGACCAGCCCGCAGACAACGCCGATCGCCAGGCCGATCAGCAGCGTTGCCGTGCGGCCGGGCATCGCGGCGGAGGCGGCAGGCCGGCCCAGCAGGATCTGCGTCGCGCCACCATAGACGATCAGCGCGAACGCCAGCGCCAGATCCCGTTGCGGGATCCAGCCGCTGGCCACCGACGACAACAGAGACCCCAGGATCAATCCGGGCGCGAGCTGCGCCGCGATCCGCCAGTCCACGGCACCACGCCTGTGATGCGCATGAACACTGGCACTCGCAGTCAGTACCGCCGACGCCATTGCCGTGCCCAGGGCCAGGTGCACGCTATGGCCGGGCGCCAGCGCCTGGGCGTCGAAGAGCGCCGCAAGAATCGGCACCAGCGTCATCCCCCCGCCAATGCCGAGGAGGCCGGCCAGCAAGCCGACTAAGGCGCCCGCCGCCGCGTAGCCGAGATACCAGATCACGGGAACGGAGAAGAGGACAGGACCCGACCCATGCTACTTCCGCGTGCAGTAAAGTGTGTGCGCGTACAAGACACGAACTTTCAAGAAATTGCCACGCCGTCAATAATCTCGGGTGAGACAGGCGGACAAGGAATCGAATCGCCGGCTCGGCCACAACGATCGGCCGGAAAGCCTGGGCCGGGGTGCTTCTCCATGGGGCCCGATTCACGTGAAGACTTTGAGAGGTGCACTGCATGGCCATGTCGCTGAAGGCCAAGTTGGCCGACCGGTCGCGTCTTCTGAATTTCCAAGTCTGCGTTATTCCTTCGGCGGTCGCCACACAGGCGATGGCGGCAGCAGGGACAGATTGTCTGATTTTCGACCAGGAGCATGGTCCGGTGGATTTCGCTTCGCTTCACGCGATGATCGCTTCGACTCAGGGAACAGCCTGCGCTCCACTGGTCCGCATTCCCGAGATTCACGAGGTGCATGTCAAGAAAGCACTCGATGCTGGAGCGGAAGGCGTCTGCTTTCCGCTGGCACGAACTCCGAAGGACGTAGAACGGTGCGTTTCGGCGATGCGCTATCCCCCATCCGGAAAGCGAGGATGGGGGCCCTTCGTGGCCCATTCGCGCTGGGGTACACAGATGTTCGAATACGCAGCTGGACCCGCAGCGGAGACGGTCTGCATGATTCTGCTCGAAACGGTCGATGCCGTGAAGAACATCGACGAGATCTGCGCAGTCGAAGGCGTCCACATCTTCGTGATCGCCCCATTCGATCT
>WNFQ01000002.1_pt1 | contig 112641 bp, 108 predicted proteins | sample 5400171 | NCBI WGS metagenome assembly WNFQ01 (sample SAMN13153356, study PRJNA577476) | soil metagenome | isolation source: 20 cm soil under Madrone tree | place: USA:California | collected 2016-06-14
AGCGCCGCAAGGCGCGCCCCGATCGCGGGCGCGAACTTGAACCCGTGGCCCGAGCACGCCGAGCCGACCACGACGCGCCCGTGCCGCTCCAGGATGAAGCTCTGATCGGCAGTCGACGTGTACAGGCACGCCTGTGCGTCGATCGGTCGCGGATCGGCGAGCAATACATGCTCGCCAATCCAGGCCGTGATCGCCCCGACGAGCGCCGCGTCCGGCCCTCCTGTCTGCGACGGATCGACCTGGGGTCCCGCACCGTGCGCGGCGGCCTTGATGCCGTGCACCGGATCGGCGAGGGCGTAGAAAGAAATTCCTCCGGTTCGAAGCCCAACCGAAACGAAAGCCGGCATGGGGCGTGCGTCGACCGGAACAAAATAGCAGACGGTCTCGCGCGTCACGCGGACGGGCAGCGGCGGCTTGACCAGATCGTTCACCCACGCCCCAGCCGTGACAACGACGCACGCCTCGCGCAGGTCGGCCAGCGAAGTCACGCGCGTTCCATAACGCACGTCGATACCGCGGGCCAGGGCCGCGAGCGCACGATCGGCCCGGACGATGCCCGCCTCCGGTTGCAGCACCGCGAAAGATCCCGCAGGGACCCGAAGCGGGAATCGGCGCTGGACTTCATCGCGTTCGAGCCGTTGCCAGGACACCCCGCACGCTTCGAGCACAGCCGCCGAACTGTCTTCCAGGTTCGTGACGATCTCGATCAGTCCGTCAAGCTCGAGCAGCGACTCCCCCGCCTCGACCTCGATCCGGCGCCACCCCGCGAGCGCTTCCTGTGCCAGTCGCACCCACTCCGGCTGTGCGTAAGCCAGCCGGAACACCCGCGATCGGCCGTGGCTCGAGCCGCGCGCATGCCCCGGCTCGAATTGCTCGTACACGACGACCTCCCGGCCTGCGCGGGAAAGCGCTCGCGCCGTGGCAAGGCCCATCACTCCGGCCCCTATGATCGCGACCTCTGCCATCTGCGTTTTTCAACCGCCTCACTTCGGATAGGGCGTTCCGTCCCTGTGCGTATACCCGTCAACTTCCGGATTAAACAGCAGGTCGACATCGGGATAGAACGAAAAGTCGTCTTCGATCCGGGATCCGACCTCCAGACACACTGCCACCGCCCCGCTCCGGTTGACCAGGTGATGGCCGTCCGGCACATTCCTGGGGAAAGCCGCGCAATCGCCGGCGCGCAAGACTTCCTCGGCCCTGTCCGTGATCAGCACGACCTCGCCCGACAGGACATAGACGAATTCGTCTTCCGCCGAGTGCCAGTGGCGCTGGCTGGACCACGCGCCCGGCGGCAGTTGCAGCAGATTGACGCCGAACTGGGTGAGGCCGGCCGGGTCGCCAAGACGCTGGCGAATGCGGTTGGCCGGCTCCCTGTCGAACGGCGCCGGGTAGGTAGAGCCCTTGCGCTGTGGAATGGTTCTCAGATCGAGTTTTGGCATCGCAGAGGCTCCATCAACGGCTCATCCTAAGGCGAAAACGCACTGCCCATTCCAGAACGCTGAACGAGGCCTCGAACCCCAGCGCCAGCGCCGCCGCCGGCAGCGCCCCGGCCAGCAGCATCTGATCGTCGTTCAGCGCCAGACCGATCGAGATGCGCTCGCCGAATCCGCCGGCGCCTACGAACGCGCCGATCGTGGCGGTGCCCACGCTGATCACCGCGGCGGTCCGTATGCCGGCCAGAATCACGGGGGACGCCAGCGGCAGCTCCACGGTCCACAGCCGCACCAGGCTGCGCGCCCCCAGAGCCGTGGCCGCCTGACGCAGCGTCTCCGGCACCTGCGCCAGGCCGACGGCGGTGTTGCGCACGATCGGCAGCAACGCGAAGATGAACAGCGCCAGCAGCGCAGGGCGGGTGCCGATAGCGCCCAGCACCGGGATCAGGGCGGCGAGCAGCGCCAGCGCCGGAATCGTCTGAAGCGCGCTGACCACACCGAGGATCACGTTGCCCGCGCGGGGCCAGCGGGCCGCGGCGACCCCGAGCGGAATGCCGACCGCGCTGGCCGCGGCCACCGACAGCAGCACCAGCGCGATATGCTGGCGCGCCAGCCGCGCGAAGTCTTCACCGAACAGGCGCTCGCGAAAGCTCGGCCGCGAGGCTCCCAGCCCGGATCGGTCGAGGAACGACTGCGCGATGTCGCGCGCGCTGCGATGATCCAGTTCCGCGGCGCCGTTCAGTTCGATCATCTTGCGGGTGTCAATGCTCCCGGCCAGCGCCTTCAGCGCGGCCCAGGCCTGCGGGAAGCGCTGCGGCACCGAGCGCCGGAACATCACGACCGCGTCATAGCGCGGAAAATAGTGGCGGTCGTCACGCAGCACCTGAATACCGTAGCGGGCGATCTTGGCGTCCGTCGTGTACAGGTCGATCACGTCGATCTGATGCGCGGCCAGCGCTTCGTACGCCAAGCCGTGGTCCAGCCCGCTGGGCCGGGCGGTGAGCCCATAGTGGCGCGCGAGCCCCGGCCAGCCATCGGCCCGTCCGAGAAATTCGTGCGAAAGCCCGATGCGCAGCTCAGGGTGCCCGGCCAGATCGCTGATGCGTTCGAGATGCAGGGCCTGCGCGGTGTCGTGCCGCACGCCGATCGCATACGAATTCTCGAAACCCAGTTCAATGTCGGCGCCAAGACCCAGCGGTGCCAGCTCCCGATCGATCTGCTCCAGCGCAGCGTCGGCGCGCTCGTGGTGCAGGATCTCCAGCTCGATCGTGCCCAGGTATTCGGGATACAGATCGATCGCCCCGCTGCGCAGCGCCTCGAACAGGATCGCCGTGTTGCCCATCCCCGGAACATGCTCCGCCGCTGTCGTGCGCCGCGCGGCCTGGGTCAGGATCTCGCCCAGGATCGTCGATTCGGTGAAGCGCTTGGAACCGACCCGCAGGATCTCGGAGCCCGCGGCCGGCGCCGCGGTCAGCAGTGCCGCAACGGCCAGCCAGAGGCGCCCTGCTCCGGGTGCCCGGCCGCGCACGGTTTCATGCTCCGCTGCGGCGCGTAAAGATCAACGCACGCAGCTCGCCGACAATGCCCCGGCGGAACAGCAGCACGCACACCACGAAGATGGCGCCCGTGATCACGGTCACCCAGGAGCCGACCTTGTCGGCCAGCAGGTCCTGCAGGCCGACGATCGTCAGCGCGCCGACCGACGGGCCCAGCACCGTTCCGAGCCCGCCCAGCAGCGTCATCAGCACGACCTCGCCCGACATGTGCCAGTCCGCATCGGTCAGCGAGGCGAGCTGGAACACGATCGCCTTGGTCGCGCCGGCCAGGCCGGTCAGCGTCGCCGACAGCACGAACGCCAGCAGCTTGTAGCGATCGACCGCGTAGCCGAGCGAGATCGCGCGCGGCTCGTTTTCGCGGATCGCCTTCAGGATCTGCCCGAACGGCGAGTGGATCGTGCGATGGATCAGCCAGAAGCCCGCCAGATAGATCGCGAGTACGAAAAAGTACATCACCATGTTGTCCGACAGATCGATCAGGCCGAACAGGCGGCCCCGGGGAATTCCCTGCAATCCGTCCTCACCTCCCGTGAACGGCAGCTGCACCTCCAGGAAATACACAAGCTGGGCCAGGGCCAGCGTGATCATCGCGAAATAGATGCCGGAGCGGCGGATCGCCAGCAGCCCGAACACGGTACCGAGCATGCTGGCCGACGCGGTCCCGGCCAGGATACCCACCTCCGGCGGCGCCCCCAGGTTCTTGCACAGGTAGCCACACACGTAGGCGCCGAAGGCGAAGAACGCGGCGTGGCCGAACGACAACAGGCCGACGAAGCCGAGCAGAAGGTTGAACGCCGAGGCGAACAGCGCAAAACACAGCACCTTCATCAGGAACGTGGGGTACGCCAGGAATGGGGCGACCAGGCCGCCCACGATCAGCGCCGCGAACATCAGCCTACTCGAGCCGCGCGCGGCGGCCATCCAAGCGATCTTCATTCGGACCCCGTCACGCCTGCCGCCCGAACAGGCCCGCCGGGCGCACCATCAGTACGATCACCATGATCAGGAAGATCACGACGGCCGATGCCTGCGGGTAATAGACCTTCGTGAGCGCCTCGACCAGCCCGAGTCCGACCCCGGTGACGATCGACCCCAGGATCGAACCCATGCCGCCGATCACCACCACCGCGAACACCACGATGATCAGGTTCGAACCCATCAGCGGATTGACCTGCATCACCGGCGCCGCCAGTACGCCGGCGAACGCGGCCAGCCCGGCTCCCGCCGCATAGGTGAGAGTCATCAGCAGCGGCACGTTGATGCCGAGTGCCTGTACCAGGTCCGGGCGCTGCGTGGCCGCACGCAGCGTGGCCCCCAGCCGGGTGCGCTCGATCGCGAACCACACGGCGAAGCAGACGCCCAGCGCTGCCACCACAACCCAGGCCCGGTACAGCGGCAGGAACATGAAGCCCAGGTTCATGCCGCCCTGCAGCTGCTCGGGCACTTCGTACGATTCGCCGGAAATGCCGTAGTAATTGCGAAACACCCCCTCGGCGATCAGAGCGAGTCCGAACGTCAGCAGCAGTCCGTACAGGTGATCGAGCTGGTACAGACGCCGCAGCATCAGGCGCTCGATCAGCACGCTGAACGCTCCAACCAGCAGCGGCGCCAGCAGCAGCGACTCCCAATAGTTCACGCCGAAGGCGGCCAGGCCGATCCACGCCACGAATGCGCCGACCATGTACTGCGCGCCGTGCGCGAAGTTGATGATGTTCAGCATTCCGAAGATCACAGCCAAGCCGAGGCTGAGCACCGCGTAGAACGATCCGTTGATCAGTCCCAGCAGCAACTGGCCGAACAGCAGCTGCGGCGGAACGCCGAAGATCGTCATTTAGTTAGAGGCAAGCTGTCACTTCTTGATCAGCGGGCATCGGGAAGCCGACAGCGGCTGGAACGCCTCGTCGCCCGGGATCGTCGCCATGAGTTTGTAGTAGTCCCACGGCCCGAACGATTCCGATGGCTTCTTCACCTGAAACAGGTACATGTCGTGCACCATGCGACCGTCGTCGCGGATGCGCCCGTTCCTGGCAAAAAAATCGTTCACTGGCGTCTTCTTCATTTGCGCCATCACTTTCTGCGCATCGTCGCTGTTGACCGCCTTGACCGCCTTCAGGTAGTGCATCACCGACGAATAGTCTCCGGCCTGCACCATCGTCGGCATCCGCTTGTGCTGCTCGAAGAAGCGCTTCGACCAGGCGCGCGTTTCGTCGTTCAGATCCCAGTAGAAACCCTCCGTCAGGTACATGCCTTGCGTCATCTTCAGACCCAGCGAGTGCACGTCGGTGATGAAAACCAGCAACCCGGCGAGCGACTGCTTCGGCGTGATGCCGAACCTGACTGCCTGCTTGATCGCGTTGATCGCGTCGTTGCCGGCATTGGCCAGCCCGATCACCTGGGCGCCCGAGGCCTGGGCCTTCTGCAGGAACGGAGAGAAGTCGGTCTCCGGAAACGGATGGCGAACCGAGCCCACCACCGTGCCGCCGTTGGCCAGGATCACGTCGGTGGCATCTTTCTCCAGCGAGTGGCCAAACACATAGTCGACGGTCAGGAAGAACCAGCTCTTGCCGCCCTGCTTCACCAGCACCTTGGCGGTGCCGTTGGCCAGCGCATAGGTATCGTAGGTCCAGTGCACGGTGATGTCGTTGCAGCCCTCGTTGGTGATCCGGGTCGAGGCCGCTCCGGAAACCAGTATTAACTTGTTCTTCTCCTTGGCAATCTTCTGCACCGCCAACGCGGTCGAGCTGGTGACCAGCTCGGTCACCACGTCGACGCCGTCGTGTTCGAACCACTCCTGCGCCTTCTTGGCGGCGACGTCGTCCTTGTTCTGGTGATCCGCGGACACCATTTCGATCTTGAAGGCCGGCTTTTCCCGGGACACGAAATCGTCGATCGCCATCTGGACCGCCACCACGGCGCCGGGCCCGGAGGCAACCGAGTACGGGCCGGACATATCGGTGAGCACGCCGATCTTCACGACGCCGTCCGAAATCTGGGCCTGGGCCGCGCCGGCCAGCGTCAGTGCCAGGCACGCGCTCCGGATAAGGATCTTCGATTTCGCCGCTTTCATCCTGTCCTTCTCCCGCAAGTGCGACGCTTGTGAAGGGTGCCCGGCGTTCGCATCACTTCTTGATCAGCGGGCAGCGCGACGCGGACAGTGGCTGGAACGCCTCGTCGGCCGGAATGGTCGCAATCAGCTTGTAGTAGTCCCACGGCCCGGTCGAATCCGCGGGCTTCTTCACCTGAAACAGGTACATGTCATGCACCATGCGGCCGTCGTCGCGAATTTGCCCGTTCCTGGCGAAAAAGTCGTTCACCGGCGTCTTCTTCATCTGCGTCATCACCTTCTGCGCGTCGTCGCTGTTGACCGCCTTGACCGCCTTCAGGTAGTGCATCACCGACGAATAGTCTCCGGCCTGCGCCATCGTCGGCATCCGCTTGTGCTTCTCGAAGAAGCGCTTCGACCAGGCGCGCGCTTCGTCGTTCAGATCCCAGTAGAAACCCTCCGTCAGGTACATGCCCTGCGTCGTCTTCAGGCCCAGCGAGTGCACGTCGCTGATGAAAACCAGCAGCCCGGCCAGCGACTGTTTCGGGGTGATGCCGAACTCGGCCGCCTGCTTGATCGAGTTGGTCGTGTCGGTGCCGGCATTGGCCAGCCCGATCACCTGGGCGCCGGAGGCCTGGGCCTTCAGCAGGAACGAGGAGAAGTCGGTGCCGGGAAACGGGTGGCGCACCGAGCCCAGCACCGTGCCGCCGTTGGCCAGGATCACGGCAGTGGCATCCTTTTCCAGCGACTGGCCGAATGCATAGTCGGCGGTCAGGAAGAACCAGGTCTTGCCGCCATTCTTCACCACGTACTTGGCGGTGCCGTTGGACAGCGCGTAGGTGTCGTAGGTCCAGTGCACGGTGACGTCGTTGCAGTCCTCGTTGGTGATCCGGGTCGAGGCCGCTCCGGATACGAACACCAGCTTGTTCTTTTCCTTGCCGATCTTCTGCACCGCCAGCGCGGTCGAACTCGTCACCAGGTCGGTCACCAGGTCGACACCGTCGCGCTCGAACCACTCGCGCGCCTTGTTGGCGGCGATGTCGCCCTTATTCTGGTGATCGGCATAGACCATTTCGACCTTGAAAGCCGGCTTCTCCTTGGCCACGAAATCGTCGATAGCCATCTGCGTGGCCACCACGGCGCCCTGACCGGATATGTCCGAGTAGGTACCCGACATGTCGGTGAGCACGCCGATCTTCACGACGCCGTCCGAAATCTGGGCCTGGGCCGCGCCGGCCAGTGTCAGCGCCAGCCCCGCGGCCTGGATCATGGTTTTCAGTTTCATCGGTTCTCCTCGCGTAAAGTTAGGATCGCTCGCTCAAACGCCGAGCAGGGCATGCAGCCGCTCGGTGCAGGACGGAAGCTCCTCGCGCGTGACGGTCTGCACGATGCGCCCGTGCTCCAGCACATAGTGGCGGTCGGCCAGCGGAGCGGCAAAGCGGAAATTCTGCTCGACCAGCACGATCGTGAATCCTCGCGCCTTCAGCGTCCTGAGCACCTCGGCGAGCTTCTTCACGATCACCGGCGCCAGGCCCTCGGTGATCTCGTCCAGCAACAGCAGCCGCGCTCCGGTGCGCAGGATGCGCGCTATCGACAGCATCTGCTGTTCGCCACCCGACAGCCGCGTTCCCGGGCTGTGGCGCCTCTCGAGCAGATTCGGAAACATCGCGTAGATCTCCTCGATCGTCAGGCCCCCGCTGTTCAGCTTGGGCGGCAGCAGCAGGTTTTCCTCGGTGCTCAAGCCGGCGAAGATTCCGCGTTCTTCCGGGCAGTAGCCGATTCCGCGACGCGCGATCCGGTGCGGCGCCATCGAGGCAATGTGCTCGCCATTGAACGTAATCGTACCGGTGCAGCGCCCAACCAGCCCCAGGACGGCCTTCAGCGTGGTGGTGCGACCGGCGCCGTTGCGGCCGAGCAGCGTCACCAGTTCGCCCCGGTTCACCTGAAGGTCGATGCCATGCAGGATATGCGATTCGCCGTAGAACGCGTGCACGTTCGCGAGGTGGAGCATCTCCCCGCTGGGAGCAAATGCGCTGCTCACGCCTCGACCCCGACATAGGCTTCCAGAACCCGGGGGTCCCTGGATACGACCGAGTACGGTCCTTGCGCCAGTATGCTGCCCCTTTGCAACACCGTGATCACATCGCTCAGGGTCTCGACCACCGACAGGTTGTGCTCGACCATCAGGATCGTACGGTTGCGCGCAACCTTGCGGATCAGCTCGACCACACGGCTGACATCCTCGTGACCCATGCCCTGGGTCGGCTCGTCGAGCAGCATCAACTGCGGGTCCAGCGCCAGCGTGGTGGCGATCTCGAGCGCGCGCTTGCGGCCATACGGGAGCTCGACCGTGATCCGATCCGCCAGGCCGCGCAGGTCGACCGCCTCGAGCAGCTGCAGCGCCTGCTCGTTCAGGCAGTTCAGCCGCGACTCGTGCTCCCAGAAATGAAGCGAGTTGCCCATTTTCCGCTGCAGCGCGATCCGTACGTTCTCGAGCAAGGTCAGGTGTGGAAAAGTCGCGGAGATCTGGAACGAGCGCACCATCCCGCGGCGGGCGACCTGTACCGGCGGCTCGCCGGTGATGTCGATACCGTTGAACGCGATGCGGCCGGCAGTGGGCGGCACGAAACCGGTCAACAGGTTGAACACGGTGGTCTTGCCGGCGCCGTTCGGCCCGATCAGCGCATGCACGCTGCCGCGCCGGACCACCAGGTCCACATCCTTGACCGCACAGAACCCCTGGAACTCCTTGGACAGCCCCTGCGCTTCCAGTATCACGTCGCTGGCGGACACCGTGCGCGCCTACTCGATGGCGCTCGCCGATTTGACCTGCTGGCGAAGCACGAACTTCTGGATCTTGCCGGTCGACGTCTTGGGCACCGGTCCGAACACCACGCGCTTGGGTACCTTGAATCGGGCCAGCAGTGCGCGGCAGTGCACGATCAGCTCCTCGGGCTCCAGGCTGGCGCCGGGCTTCAGCTCGACGAACGCGCACGGCACCTCGCCCCACTTGGGGTCCGGCTGCGCGACCACGGCGGCCACCATGACCGCCGGATGCCGGTGCAGCACCTCTTCGACCTCGAGCGACGAGATGTTCTCTCCTCCCGAAATGATGATGTCCTTGCTGCGGTCCTTGATCTTGACGTAGCCGTCCGGGTGCACGACGGCCAGATCGCCCGTGTGGAACCAGCCGCCGGCAAACGCCTCCGCCGTCGCCTCGGGGTTTTTCAGGTACCCCTTCATCAGGATGTTGCCACGGAAGAAGATCTCGCCCATCGTCTCGCCGTCGGCCGGCACCGGCGTCATCGTGTCCGGATCCAGCACCGCGATCGCATCCTGCAGGTGATAGGCAACCCCCTGGCGCCCGTTGAGCCGGGCGCGCTCCTCCAGCGGCAGCGTCCTCCACGAGAGCTGCCTGGCACATACGGCGGCCGGACCATACGACTCTGTGAGGCCGTACACGTGCGTGATGTCGATGCCGATCCGCTCGCAGCCCTCGATTACCGCAGCCGGAGGAGCAGCGCCGGCGATCAGGCCCTTGATCGGGTGCCGGATGCCCGCGCGCAGCTCCTCAGGTGCATTGATCAGCATGCCGTACACGATCGGCGCGCCGCACAGGTGCGTGACGGTGTGCTCGCGGATCAGCCGGAACACCTCGGCCGGGTCGACCCGCCGCAGGCACACGCTGGTGCCGGCGGTCAGCGCCATCGTCCACGGGAAGCACCAGCCGTTGCAATGGAACATCGGCAGCGTCCACAGGTAGACCGGGTGCTCCTGCATGCCCCAGGAGATCACGTTGCTGGCGGCATTCAGATACGCCCCGCGGTGATGGCAGACGACGCCTTTCGGATTGCCCGTCGTGCCCGAGGTGTAGTTCAGCGAGATCGCATCCCATTCATCGGCCGGCAGCTGCCAGGCGAAGTCCGGGTCGCCGCCGCCCAGGAACGTCTCGTAATCGAGCTGGCCGAGCTCCTTGCCCGCCGGCGCCAGCGCGTCCTGCACCTCGATCACCAGCGGACGTTCGCCGGCGTGCAGCGCGAGCGCCTTTTCGACCACCGGGGAGAATTCGCGGTCGGTCAGCAACACGCGCGCGCCGCCATGCTGCAACATGAAGGCAATGGTTTCGGAGTCGAGACGGGTGTTCAGTGTATTGAGCACCGCGCCGCTCATCGGAACACCAAAGTGCGCCTCGAGCATCGCCGGCACATTGGGGAGCATCGCGGCCACCGTATCGCCGCGGCCGACGCCGCGCGCCGCCAGTGCGCTGGCCAGGCGCGCGCAGCGCTGATACGTCTGGACCCAGCTCTGGCGCAGCGCACCGTAGATCAGCGCCGTATGGTCCGGATACACGCTGGCCGTTCGCTCGAGGAAGCTCAGCGGCGACAGCGCGACGAAATTGGCCTGGTTGCGGTCCAGGCCAAGGTCGTACGGATTGCTGCGGGTCATGGCTTCGGTGCCGGCCACGCGGGTCCGATATCCCGCGCGGGGCCTCCTCGCTGGCTCGAATTCGAATTCCGTCTCCCTGCGGACCATCATATACAACCTTGCCCTATGATGTCTTCGAAATTAGACAGGGCCCGCACCGGCTGCGCGCGGGCGTTTCCGCAGTGCGGCATCCATGGCGTTGAACTTCCTGCTCAAAGGGCTAGTAGTCGGCCTGTCAATCGCCGCGCCAGTCGGGCCGATCGGCTTGCTGTGCATACGCCGCAGCCTCGAGCAGGGCCGTGTCGTGGGATTGGTCACGGGCCTCGGGGCCGCCACCGCAGACGCCGCGTATGGATGCATCGCCGGATTCGGGCTGACGGCCGTTTCCGCCTTCCTGCTGGCCCATGTGTCCCTGCTGCGAGTGGGCGGCGGTGCCGCGTTGTGCTACCTGGGCGTGCGCACGTTTCTGAGCGCGCCTGCGCAGCGCGAGGCGCAGGTCAAGGCCGATGGCCTCGCATCGGCATATTTTTCGACTCTGGTGCTGACGCTCGCAAACCCGCTGACGATCCTGTCCTTTGTCGCGATATTCGCCGGCTTCGGGCTCACGGCCTCGCCGAGCTATGGGGCCGCGGCAGTCCTGGTCGCCGGAGTGTTCGTCGGTTCCGCGCTCTGGTGGCTGTTCTTGAGCACCAGCGTGGCACTGATGCGCCACCGCATCAGCGACTCCTGGATGCGGGCGATCAACCGCCTGTCCGGCGGCGGCATCGTTGCGTTCGGTCTGTACTCGCTGTCGACCTTGCTGCCCCGCTGACCCCGTTCGGTGCGCGACCCGGATTTCGGCAAAATGATGCTCGACAAGGGAAGGAATGCACGATGATTGCAAGTTCTGGTTCTGGTCGCCTGTCGCACGGACGCCTCACGCTCGGGCTGCTGCTGGTGGCGTGCACGCTGCTGTGCGCTCCGGCCTGGCCCGCGGGGCAGACCCTGACCCACGAGCAGCTCGAGCGGCTGATGAAAGTCATCGACAAGCGCGGCAGCCGCACCAAGCTTCCGCGCTCGGTTGCTTCGATACTTGAACTGCAGCCCGGCCAACATACGCCGGACATCAAGGAGGCCGCCTACGAGGACGAACAGGGATACCGGCATGGCTTCGCACGGTTGAACGACGGCTCGGGCTATTTCATGTTCCGCAGCGGCACCTCGCTGGGACAGGTCGTGTACCGGGTCGATTCGAACCTGCACCTGGTCAAGGCGGCGCGCAGCCTGTTGAAGAACGGCCCGCTGATCCTTCTTCCGGAGCCCGAGGCTCAGCGGGAGCTCGACGACGAGTTCCAGGGCTGGTCCAAGGTTCTGTCGCCCTCGGGCCCGGCCATCGCGCCGCGCCCGTACCCGTTCAAACAGCCCGAGTCGGCTCCCCTCGGCCCGGTCATCGAGCCAAGCCCGTATCCGTTCAAGCAGCCCCAGCCGGCTCCCTCGGGCCCGGCCACCGAGCCGAGCAAGCAGTCCGGGGCGCCCAAGCTCTGACGCGTGCCGAAGCGGCGCAGGTGTCGATTTCGCCTGCGGGTGGCATTTGCCTGATTCAACGCACTAGAGATGCAGCAGAGTCGGCAGCACCAGCGACAAGGTCGGCCAGTACGTGACCAGCACCAGAAATCCGATCATCGTCAGCAGCCACGGGAGCACCGCGACCGTCAGTTCGGTGATGCCCATGCTCGTGATGCCCGAAGCCACGTAAAGATTGAGACCCACCGGCGGATGGCACAGGCCGACCTCCATGTTGACCATCATCAGGACGCCGAAGTGGACCGGATCGACGCCCAGCCGAACCGCGACCGGCAACAGAATCGGCGCCATGATCAGCACGATCGAACTCGGCTCCATCACGTTGCCGGCGACCAGCAGCAGCACGTTGACGACCAGCAGGAAGGCGATCGGTCCCAGGCCCTGCGCGGTCAGCCAGTCGGCCATACCCTGCGGAATGTTCTCGCTCGTCATCAGGAAGCTGAACAGCACCGCGTTGGTGATGATGTACAGCAGCATCGCGCTCATGGCCGCCGCGTCGAGCAGCGCGCGCGGAACCTGGCTCAGTTTCAGGTCGCCGTAGACGAACACGACGACGATGAACGAATAGACGGCCGCGCACGCGGCCGCCTCGGTCGGCGTGAAAACGCCCGAGTAGATGCCGCCGATCACGACCACGATCAGAGCCAGGCCCCACGACGCCTCGCGCAGCGCCCGCCAGCGCTCGAGCCAGCTCGCGCGCGGCAGCCGCGGCAGCGCGCGCCGGCGCGCGATCCCCCAGGTCGTGAACCCCAGTAACAGGGCCAGCACCAGCCCCGGCAACACGCCGGCCGCGAACAGCTTGCCCACCGACGTGTTGGTCGAGACCGCGAACAGCACCATCACGATCGACGGCGGCACCAGGATGCCGAGGGCCCCGCTGGTGGTGATCACGCCCGCGGCGAACCGCTTCGGGAATCCGCGCTGGACCATCTCCGGCAGGATGATCGAGCCGATCGCGGCGACCGTCGCCACCGACGATCCCGAGATGGCGGCGAACAGGGCGCAGGCGATGATGCCCGCCAGCGCCAGGCCCCCGTACAGGTGGCCGACCATCGTGGTCGCGAAATGGATCATCCGCCGCGCCACGCCACCCTGCGTCAGCAGCGTGCCGGCCAGAATGAAAAACGGGATCGCCATGATCCCGAAGTTCTCGATGCCGGTGAAGAGCTTCAGCGCGACCGACTCGATCGGAACGGTGGTCATCGTGAACAGGTACGTCAGAACGGTCAGCCCCAGCGAGATCGACACCGGCATGCCGGTCAGCATCAGGGCGATCAGCAACCCGAATATCAGCGCCGCATTCATGCCGGCCTCGTGTTCTGGTCGCCGGTCGCTTGCACGCGCTCGAGCGGCACCGAGTGCCTGTGCGGGACCTGGCCGGTCCGCACGAAGCTTGTAACAACCTGCAGGAAGCGGAAGCACATCAAGTAGGAGCCAAGCGGCACGCACAGGTAGACGATCCACATCGGCACTTCCATGTCCTCGGAGGTCTGGTCCGTGTGCCCGATCTCCCAGACCAGGATCGCGCCCAGCGTGCCGACCACCCCCGTGAACAACACCCCGCCGAGCAGGGCGATCATCACCACGACCTTGCGCGGACGGGGAGCCAGGCGGTTGACCAGCACGTCGACCCCGACATGCACGCCGGCACGCACGCCGTAGGCGGCGCCGAACTTGGCCATCCAGACGAACAGGAAGATGCACAGCTCCTGGGCCCAGGTGATGTTCAGCCGGATCGCCACGTCCTGCACATGCGGCACCGAAGACAGGAACCGCAGCACCACGGAGACGAAGATCACGGCCGTGGCGACCGCCATCAGCGTGCCGATCAGCGTCTCCTCGAGCCGGTCGAGCAGCTTGAGCGCGAACATCGCGTTACTTCACGCCTGCGGCCGCCTGCTCCTTGACCAGCTCCTCGATCACCTCCTTGCCGACGCGCCCCGCGACTTCCCCCTGAACCGGTGCCAGCGCCTTGACCCAGACGGCGCGCTGATCGGCACTCAGATGAATGATCTTCGTGCGTCCCGACTTCTCGATCGCCGCCATCGCATCCTCGTTGTCCTTGCGTGCGATCTCGCGCTCGAACCGGCTCGCCTCCTTGATCGCACTCTCGAGCGCGCTCCTTATGTCGGGCGGCAGTCCGGACCAGAACTTCGTGTTGACGATCACCGCATAGCCCAGACAGCCGTGGTAGGTGTCGACCGCGTACTTCTGCACTTCATGCATTTTCTGCGTGTACATGTTGGACCACGGGTTCTCGGTGCCGTCGACCACGCCGGTCTGCAGCGCCTGATAGACGTCGCCGAACGCCATCACCTGCGGAATCGCATCGAGTGCGCGCATCTGCGCCTCCAGCACCTTGGAGCTCTGGATCCGCATCTTCAGGCCCTTCAGGTCGCCCGGGACGTTGATCGGCCGGTTGGCGCTGAACACCTTGAACCCGTTGTCCCAGAAGGCGAGCCCCGTGATGCCCTTCGTTTCCAGTTTCGACATCAGCCGCTGCCCGATCGGCCCGTTCTCGACCCGCGCCAGGAATGCCTCGCTCGGGAACATGTAAGGAATATCGAACACCTCGAACTCCTTCACGCCCAGCGGCCCGAACTTCGCGAGCGAGGGCGCCAGCATCTGCACCGAGCCGAGCTGCAGCGCCTCGAGCTCCTCCTTGTCCTTGTACAGCGTGCTGTTCGGATAGACCTCGACCTTGACGCGGCCCTTGGTGAGCTGCTCCGCCAGCTGCTTGAAGCGCTCGGCGCCCCGCCCCTTCGGCGTGTCAGCCGCAACCACATGGCTGAACTTGATCACGATCGGCTCCTGCGACCGCGCCTGCGGAACCGCTGCGATCCATGCCAAGCCACCCAGCATTGCAAGCGCGGCGAAACCGCGCACGCGAAACGACAGCTTCATGCGCATCCCCTCCTTGTCCATTCTCCGTGACGGCAAGCCCTCGGACACCGCAGGCGCGGCGAGCGCCCTTTTTCGCCTCCGGTCGAGACAGTGACGATAACCGCTATCGCACTGCAACAGGCAGCGCCGATGCGGCTTTGGAGTGCTTTTAGTCGGATCTTGTTGCCGAGTCGATCGATTCCAGCACTTCGCGGCCTATGCGCCCTTCCATTTGTTGATGAACCGGCCGCAGGGCCTCCTTCAGTGCCGATCTCTCCTCGGCGGTGAGCTCGATGACCCGGGACTTGCCGCTCGCGCGGATGGCTTCGATCGCATCAGCCTCCTCCCGCACCGTGATGCTTTCGACGTACCGGGTCGCGTCGTTCAGCGCCTGTTCGAGGGTGCCCCGAACATCGAGCGGCAGCGAATCCCAGAACTTCCTGTTCGCCACCACCACGTAACCGTCGTAGCCGTGGTGGCTCAGCGACAGGTACTTCTGCACCTCGTGCCACCGCTGCGTATAGATATTGGTCGGGGTGGTCTCTGCACCATCGACGACTCCGGTTTGCAGCGCCTGGTAGACGTCGGAGAAGGCCATCACCTGCGGGATCGCGCCGAGCGCGCGCATCTGCGCCTCGAGCACCTTTGAAGACTTGATGCGGAACTTCAGGCCCTTGAAGTCCTCCGGGCGGCGCAGCGGCCTGTTGGCGGTGAACTCCTTGAAGCCGTTGTCCCAGAACGCGAGACCGATCATCTGGTGCTGCTGAAGCTGCATCAGCATCGACTGACCGATCGGTCCGTGCGTGATCTTGTGCGCCGCTTCGTAGCCGTCGAACAAGTACGGCAGATCGAAGGCCTCGAAGGCCTTCACGCCCATCGGGCCGAATTTGGACACCGACGGCGCGAGCATCTGCACCGAGCCGAGCTGAAGGGCCTCGAGTTCCTCCTTGTCCTTGTACAACTGGCTGTTCGGATAGACCTCGACTTTGACCCGGCCCCGCGTACGCTCCTCGGCCAGCTTCTTGAAGTACTCGGCGCCCTTGCCCTTGGGCGTTTCGCGCGCCACCACGTGGCTGAACTTGATGACGATGGTCGAATCGTGCCCCTGGGCGCCGCACACCGGACTGAAGGCCAGGCCGGTCAGCATCCACAAGGCCGTTTGTGCTCCGACAGTCGATTTGAAACAATGCATGCCGGCATCCGCTCCTGACCCGCACCGTCCAAACCATGATCGCCTGCCGGATTTTGCACCGGACCCGCGCCGCAAGTCCACGACACCGATGTCCCGGGTCCCTTTAGCGGATAGCGGTCCGGCCGCGCGCGCGGCGTCGTCCGCGGCCCCGCCGTCCGGCGTGACGCGCGAACTGGCCAGGTACATCGTGCAGGCCCGCTACGAAGAGCTGCCCGCGGCGGTCCGCAAGGAGGGGCTGCGCACCCTCGTCAACTGGGTGGGCGTGGCGGTCGGTGGATCGCATCACGAGACGATCGACAAAGCGGTCGCTGCGCTGGCCCCGTTTTCGGCCGCCTCGCACGCGGGAATCCTGGGCCGCGGGGAGCGATTCGACATCATGAACGCCGCGTTCATCAACGGCGTGAGCTCCCACATCTTCGACTTCGACGACACTCACCTGAAGACGATCATCCATCCGGCCGCGCCGGTCGTGCCCGCGATCCTGGCGTTTGCCGAGTACCGCTGCGTCTCAGGCAGCGAGTTTCTGAATGCGCTGATACTGGGCGTGGAAACGGAATGCCGGATCGGCAACGCGGTGTATCCCGACCACTACGATCGAGGCTGGCATATCACCGGTACCTGCGGAGTGTTCGGAGCGGCGGCCGCGATGGGGAAGCTTCTCGGTTTGACCGAGCAGCAGATGGTGTGGGCCCTCGGACTGGCTGCCTCCCAGCCGGTGGGATTGCGCGAGTCGTTCGGATCCATGAGCAAGAGCTTCAATCCCGGGCGGGCCGCGCACAACGGGATGACGGCCGCGGTCCTGGCCGCCGCCGGCTTTACAAGCTCGGACGAGATGATCGAGGCCAGGCGGGGCTGGGCCAGCACGATCAGTACCAAGCAGGACTATCGCGAAATCACCGGCGACCTGGGCGTGCGCTACGAGGCGGCGCTGAACACGTACAAGCCGTTCGCGTGCGGCGTCGTTCTGCACCCGGCCATCGACGCCGCAATCCAGCTTCGCAGTCAGCACGGCCTGCGCGCGGACCGGATCGATCGCGTCGAGCTGCGCGTCAATCCGCTCGTGCTGGAATTGACCGGCAAAAAAACGCCGCACACCGGTCTGGATGCGAAGTTCAGCGTCTATCACGCCGTGGCCGTCGCCCTGGTGGAGGGCGCAGCCGGCGAGAGGCAGTTCAGCGAGCGGGCGGTGCGCGATCCGGCGGTACTGGCGCTGCGCGCCAGGGTCGCCCCGACGGTCGATCGATCGATCCAACCGGCGCAGGTCGATATGACCGTCACGCTGAACGACGGCCGCACGCTGCACCGGCACATCGAGCATGCGACCGGAAGCGCCACGTCGCCTTTGAGCGACGACGCACTGGAAGCGAAGTTCCTCGACCTCGTCGCGGACATCCTGCCGCCGCCGCGGGCCCGCAGACTGCTCGATACCTGCTGGAACGTCGAGAAGTTGCCCAGCGCGGCGGCGGTGGCCGAGGCGGCCGTTGCGGCGTGAGCGCGGAAATGGCCGGGCGAGCCCGGGGGCCGGGCGACCCCGGGGGCCGGGCGACCCCGGGGGCCGGGGACCCCGGCCCTGACCGGGCCCCTCAGGGGCACTTCAACTTGAAGATCTCGATTCTGGACGATTACCAGGACGCGCTGCGCTCGCTGCCGTCCTTCAGGAAGCTGAGCGGTCGCGAGGTGACGATCTGGAACGATCACGTCGAGGACGTGCCCAGTCTGGCTGAACGATTGAAGGATTCCGACGTCCTGGTCCTGATCCGGGAGCGCACCGCGATCCGCGCCCCTTTGCTCGAACGGCTGCCCCGACTGCGTCTGATCAGCCAACGGGGCGCCGTCCCGCACATCGACGTCGACGCGTGCACGCGCCTGGGCATCGTCGTGTGCTCGGCCCAGCACTCGAGCGTGCCGTCTTTCGCGACCGCCGAGCTGACCTGGGGGCTGTTTCTGGCGGCCATGCGCCAGATCCCGCAGCAGATGCAGGCACTGAGGGCCGGGCACTGGCAGGCCGGCATCGGCGCGGAAGTGCGCGGGAAGGCGTTCGGAGTTTTCGGCTACGGGCGGATCGGCGCCGTCGTCGCGGGTTATGCGCGCGCCTTCGGGATGCAGGTGCTGGTATGGGCGAGCGAGAGCTCGCGCCGCCGCGCGCGCGATGAGGGACACCAAATCGCCGACGACCAGGAGAGCTTCTTCGCCGAGTCGGATGCGGTTTCGCTGCACTTGAGACTGGTCGAAGCGACGCGCGGAATCGTCACGGCCGCCGATCTGGCGCGAATGAAATCCACCGCGGTCCTGATCAATACGAGCCGCGCCGCGCTGATCGCACCCGGAGCGCTGGTCGGGGCCCTGAAGCAAGGCCGGCCCGGCATGGCGGCGGTCGACGTCTACGAGCGTGAACCCTTGACCGATCGGGAAGACCCGCTACTGAATCTGCCCAACGTGGTCTGCACGCCGCACATCGGCTACGTCACGCGGGACGAATACGAAGCCCAGTTCTCGCAGATCTACGACCAGATCCTCGCCTTCGAAGCGGGCGCTCCTATTCATGTCGTGAACCCGCCGGCGCTTCTTTTGGCGCGGTGACGTTCAGCAGCGGAATGTCCCTGGCCGGGCGCGGGCCCGGCAGCGAGCGCACAAATGCATAAATGTCCGCCAGCTCCCGGTCGGACAGCACCGGCTCCGGGTAGGCCGGCATCTCGTTCGGACCGGCACGCACGATCGTCTTGAACGCTTCCTGCGGCAGTCGCGTCTGTGCCAGCGGGGGCGCCGGATAGTTATAGGCGCCACCCTGCCCCGAGCGCCCGTGGCAGGCGAAGCATCCGACCTCCAGATAGACGCGCTTGCCGTTGGCCGCATCCGGCGCGGGCTCGCCCTGCGGCCACGCCGCAACGCAGGCGCCCAGCGCCGCCGCACCGATCGCGAATGCGAGCCTTCCGCGCCAGCGTGCCAAGGCAGTGGCCCTCAGCGCGGATCGGTGATCACGTCGACCAGGGCCGGTTCCCCGCGCTCGACGATCGCCACCGCACGCGCCAGCGCCGGGCCCAGATCGTTGGGATCCGTGATCGGTCCCTCCGCGTAGACGCCGAAGCCCTTCGCGACCGTGGCGAAGTCGATATCCGGATCGGTCAGCGTGGTGCCGATGCGGGCGTTGCGGACGCCGCGGCCATGCCGCGCGGCCATCGCCTCCAGGCACATGAACTCCTGGTGATAGGCGCGGTTGTTGTGCATCACGTACAGAATCGGGATGCGGTGATGCGCGCAGGTCCACAGCGTGCCCGGGGCATACATCAGGTCGCCGTCGCCCTGGATCGACACGCTCAGCCGGCCATGACGGGCGTTCGCCAGCGCCGCGCCCGCCGAAGCCGGCGCGTTGTAGCCCAGACCGTAACCGCCCGAGAACCCGTTCCACCGGTACGGCCGGTCGAAGTTCCACAGGCGCTGCGGCCACGTCACGCGGATGCCGTTACCGACGAGCGACCAGTCCTTGCCCTCGATCCGGGCCCAGAGCTCGGCGCACAGGCGCGCCGTGGTGATCGGGCTCGCATCCCAGGCGATCGTCGCCTGCGACTTCGCCTGCTCCAGCGATGCACGCTGCGCCTGCGCCAGCTTGCTGCCGCGTGCCTCGAAGGCGGACCTGCGGCCCGCGTCCACCCGCTGCCGTATCCGCTCCGTGAGCAGCGGCAAACTGGCCTCGCCATCGCCGGCGATCGCGAGGTCGACGTCGGCGAAGCGGCCGAAATCCTGATAGTTCGCCTTCAGATACAGGTCGCGGCTGCCGAGCGTGATGATCTTCGTGCCCGGCTTGAAGATCGGCCGCGAGTCGCGCACGATGCGGTCGCTGAACGAATTCAACGCCGTCCACAGATCGTTCATCTCGATCGCCAGGATCACGTCGGCCTCGCCCACGACGCTCGCGCGCCGGAAGCTGTGGTTCAGCGGATGGCGCGACGGGAAGTTCATGCGGCCGCCTTCGTCGATGACCGGGCACTGAAGCGATTCGGCCAGCTCGACCAGGCGCGCCATTGCAGCGGGCGTGCGCGCCATCCGGTCCGCGAGGATCACCGGGGCTTGCGCATCGGCCAGCAAGCGCGCCGCCTCGGCGATCGCGCCGGGATCGCCGACCGGGGGCACGACGCCCGCGAGTTTCGGGATGCGCAGCCGGCCTCGATCCTCGATGGGGTTCTCCTGCAGCTCGCCGTCCAGCGACAGCAGCACCGGCCCCATCGGCGCAGTCATCGCGATCTTGCAGGCGCGCACCGCAGACTCGGCAAAATGCTGCAGCGAGGCCGGCTGGTCGTCCCACTTGACGAAGTCGCGCACCATCGCGGCCGGATCGATCGCCGAATGCGCCCATTCGGCGCGCAGGCCGCGCTTGTCGGCTTCGATGATGTTGCCGATCATCACGTAGACCGGTACCCGGTCGCACCAGGCGTTGTAGATCGCCATCGAGGCGTGCTGCAGGCCGACCGTGCCATGGCAGGCCACGGCCATCGGCCTGCCCTCGATTTTTGCGTAGCCCTGCGCCATGGATACCGATATCTCCTCGTGCGGACAGGTGAGGATCTGCGGCCGATTGCCGGTGTGGTTGATGACCGCTTCGTGCAGCCCGCGGAAGCTCGAAGCGCAATTCATGGCCAGAAAGTCGATCGGCAGCGTATTGAGCACTTCCGCCATGAAATCGCCGCCGCTGCTCGTCTGGTTCGAGGGATCGATCAGCGGCGCAAGCGTCTCGGCAGCGGTGTTCGGCGGCGCGAAGCGGCTCGCTTCGCGCGCGGCTGGCGCTTGCGCGGCCGCCGCGATAACGGGCGAGGCCAGCGACGCGGCGGCGGCCGCCACCGGCGCGCTCTTCAGAAACCTGCGGCGGCCGGCGGCGGCGTCGCGGGATTTGATCGGCATCGAAGTCTCCAGGCCGGGACAGTGGGACCGGTTAGACGAACAGGTCGGGCAGCAGCTCGCGTGTGCCCGGAACGACGGCGTAGGAATCGAAATCGCTGACGCCGGCGGCGCGCAGCACGTCTTCGTCCAGGAAGAAGTTGCCGCTCGTGGTCCGGGGGTCGGAGCACAGGATCGCGTGCGCCGCATCGGCGACGATCTCAGGGCGCCGGCACTGCTCCGGGCGCACGCCCGGGATCATCTTCAGCGCGGCGGTCAGGATCACCGTCCTGGGCCACAGCGCGTTCACGCCGATCCCGTGCGGACGCAGCTCCTCGGCGTGACCCAGCACGCACAGACTCATGCCGTACTTGGCGATCGAATAGGCAACATGCGGCCCGAACCACTGTGCCTTGAGGGTCAATGGCGGCGACAGCGTCAGCACGTGCGGGTTGCGCCCCTGCTGCGCCGAACGCGCCAGGTGCGGCAGGCAGGCCTGCGTGCACAGATAGGTGCCGCGCAGGTTCACGCCGAGCATCAGGTCGAATCGCTTCATCGGCGTGGAATCGGTCGCGGTCAGCCCGATAGCGCTCGCGTTGTTCACCAGGACGTCGATTCCGCCGAAGCGCTCGGCGCCGAGCCGCACCGCCTCCAGCACCTGCGCCTCGTCGCGAATGTCGGTCTGCACCGGCAGGCAGGCGCCGCCGGCCTGCTCGATCTCGCGCGCGGCCGAATGGATCGTGCCGGCAAGCTTCGGATTGGGCTCGGCTGTCTTGGCCGCAATCACGACGTTGGCCCCGTCGGCGGCTGCCCGCAGCGCGATCGCAAGGCCGATACCGCGGGAGCCGCCGCTGATAAAAAGGGTCTTGCCCTTCAAGTTCATCGGAAAGCCTCCGCGCGCCGGTTAGTGGTCACGCAATCCCGGTCAAGCCGCTTTGGGCCACAACACCAGTTGCGTACAGCGGAATTCGGCGATCGCGCGTCCCGATTCGGGATGCGAGACGGTCGCGTCCCACACTTGCGTCGTGCGCCCCAGGTGGAGCGGGCGGGCGCGCGCCAGCAGCGTCCCGGCCGTTGCCGTGCCCAGGAAGTTCGTTTTCAGCTCGATCGTCGTGAAGTTGTCCGCACCCTGGGGCAGGTGCGCAATGCAGGCAAATCCGCACGCGGTGTCGGCCAGCGCGATCACGCTGGCGGCGTGCAGATACCCGTTCGGCGCGAGCAGCCGCGGCTCGATCGGCAGGCGCATCTGCAGCTCGCCTTCGGCGACGGCGATCACCTGCAATCCCAGCAGCGCCGGCAGTCCGATCTGAACCTTTTGCTGCAGGAGCTCGATCGAGACGTCGGATCGCAGCGGCATCGCAACGGGCTCAGTGAAACTTCGAAAAATCGGGCGGGCGCCGATCCAGAAAGGCGCTGAAGGCTTCACGCGCTTCGGCGCTTCCGAGCAGGCGTCCGAACGCGACGCTCTCCTCGCTGATCGCGCGCTCGGTTGCGCTGCGCCAACCCTCTTTCAGCAGTCGCTTGGTCTCGCGCAGCGCCGCCGGCGGCAACTGGGCCAGCCGGGCGCACCGGCGCTGCGCGTGGCCGAGCACCTCGGCCGGCGGCAGGATCCGATTGACCAGCCCCATCTCGAGCGCCTCTTCGGCCGACGCCGGCTCTCCCAGCAGCAGCTTTTCGGCGGCGCGGTGATAGCCCGCCGCCAGCGGCAACAACAGGCTCGAGCCGAACTCCGGGCACAGCCCCAGGTTCACGAACGGCAGCGAAAAGCGCGAGTCGTCCGCGCAGTACACCAGGTCGCAATGCAGCAGCAAGGTCGTGCCGATGCCCACCGCGGCCCCGTTCACCGCCGCCACCACCGGCTTGGCAGCACCCGACAGCGCCGCCATGAACCGGAACACCGGGGCATCGGCCTGCTGGGGCGGCGCACGCAGGAAATCCTCCAGGTCGTTGCCGGCGCTGAATACGTCCGGCTGACCATGCAGCAGGATCACCCGGACCGACGGGTCCGTCTCGGCGGCGGTCAGCGCACCGCTCAGCGCCGTGTACATGTCGGCCGTAATCGCGTTCTTGCGCTCGGGTCGAGCGATCTGGATGCGAGCGACCGCTTCGGTGGTCTCGGTCAGGATCGTCACTTGCGCCTCCGGCCAAGGTCCTAGAGGCGCTCGAAGATCCCGGCCGCACCCATCCCGGTGCCGACGCACATCGTCACCATGCCGTACTTCAAGCCGCGCCGGCGCAACGCGTGCACCACCGTGGCCGAGCGGATCGCGCCGGTTGCGCCGAGCGGATGGCCCAGTGCAATCGCACCGCCCATCGGATTGACCTTCGCGCGATCCAGTCCGAGGTCGCCGATCACCGCCAGCGCCTGGGCGGCGAACGCCTCGTTCAGCTCGATCCAGTCGATGTCCTCCAGCTTCAGGCCGGCGTTGCGCAGCGCGACCGGAATCGCTTCCTTCGGTCCGATGCCCATGATCTCGGGCGGCACGCCGCGAACGGCGAAGGTGACGAAGCGCGCCAACGGCTTCAGGTTGAAGCGCTTCACCGCCCCTGCGCTCGCCAGCAACAGCGCACCGGCGCCGTCCGAGGTCTGCGAGCTGTTGCCGGCGGTCACGCTGCCTTTGGCGGCGAACGCCGGCTTCAGCTTGGCCAGCGCCTGTGCACTGGTGTCGGCGCGCGGACCTTCGTCGAGTGTCATGCTGCGCTTCTTGGTTTCGAGCTCGTGCGTGCCCAGGTTGGGGACCTTCTCGACGACCTCGAACGGCGTGATTTCGTCGCCGAATTCGCCGGCCTTCTGCGCGGCGATCGCGCGCTGGTGCGAGGCCAGTGCGAACTCGTCCTGCGCCTCGCGCGAGACTTTCCAGCGCTGAGCGACTTTTTCCGCCGTAATGCCCATGCCGAACGCGATGCCCACATTCTGGTCCGCATCGAAGATGTGCGGGTTGAACGCCGGCTTGTTGCCCGCCATCGGCACCATGCTCATCGATTCGACGCCGCCGGCCAGCATGACGTGGGCCTCGCCCACGCGGATCCGGTCGGCCGCGATCGCGATTGCATTCAGACCGGACGAGCAGTAGCGGTTCACCGTGATGCCACCCACCGAGTCGGGCAGCCCGGCCAGCAACGCGGCATTGCGCGCGACGTTCATGCCCTGCTCGCCCTCCGGAAAGGCGCAGCCGATCACAGCGTCCTCGATCGCGGCCGGATCGAGCGATGGCACTTGAGCGACCGCCGCCCGGATCGCCGCCACCAGCAGATCGTCCGGCCGAACCGTGCGCAGCGCGCCCCGGGGCGCCTTGCCCACCGGCGTGCGGGTGGCCGCCACCACGAACGCTTCTTCCAGATCCTGCAACATGACTGGCGCCTCCTCAGTTACGCACCGGCTTGCCGGTCTGCAACATCCCCATCATCCGCTCCTGCGACTTCGGATGTGCAACCAGCTTGACGAAGTGCTGCCGCTCCAGATCCAGCAGCCACTGCTCGTCGACCATCGATCCGGCCTCGACATCGCCTCCGGTCAGCACATCGGCGATCGAGCCGGCGATCAGGAAATCGTGTTCGCTGACGAAGCCGCCTTCCTTCAGGTTCACCAGCTGAGCCTTGATGGTGGCGGCGCCGCTGCGCCCGGCAACCGGGAACGCCTTCACGCGCAGCGGCGGCCGATACCCGAGCGTGCGCATCGCGAAAGCCTGGCCGACCGCGGTCCACAGCAGTTCGTGCGGATTGAACACGACCGTGTCGCAATCGGTCAGGTAACCCATCGCCCGAGCCTCCAGCGCCGATCGGGACACCGTGGCCGTCGCCGTGTTCTGGAACCAGGTGCGCACAAACGGGACCAGGTCGGTGGCGCCGACTGCGCGTGCCGCGACAGCGGCCCTGAGCGCGCCTTCCTTCAGGCCACCCGCGCCGGGGATCAATCCGACCCCGATCTCGACCATCCCGATGTAGCTCTCCAGGCAGGCGACCCGGCGTGCGCAATGCAGCAGCAGCTCGCAGCCTCCACCCAGTGCCAGCCCCTGAACGGCCGCCACCACCGGCACCTGCGCGTACTTCACGCGCATCATCGCCTGCTGCAGCTTCGCTTCCTCGGCTCCGATCGCCTTCGGGCCGCCGGCCATGAACACCGGCAGCATCGCCTTCAGGTCCGCACCGGCCGAAAACGGTTCGTCGACCGACCAGATCACGAGGGCCCGTCCCTCGGCCTCGGCCAGGTCCAGAGCGCGCATCAGGCCGGCGACCACGCCCGGACCGAGCACATGCATCTTCGTGCGAATCGAGAAGACCAGCACGTCGCCCACGTAGGGGCGCTCGAAACGCCACAGCCGGCACGAGTCGTCGGAAAAAACCGTCTCGCCCGCATCGTGGCCGCTCGCCACAGCCTCGCCCGCGAGCGGGGCGCGAAACAGCTGCTTCGCGTACACGGGAAGGTCGATACGAGGCTCGAAACGAGCAAGCGCTGCATTCCACGATCCCTGCGGCATATGCACGCCGCCGGCCTTGACCACCGGGCCTTTCAACACCCAGTCGGGAAGCGGCGCCTTGCACAAGGCTTCGCCGCGTTCGATGTCCTGGCTCACCCACTCGGCCACGCGCTGCCAGCCGGCCGTCTGCCAGGTCTCGAAGGGGCCCGTTTCCCAGCCGAATCCCCAGCGCAGCGCGAAATCGATGTCGCGCGCGGTTTGCGCGATCTCGGACAGATGCACGGCGATGTAGTGGAACATGTCGCGGTAAATGGCCCACAGGAAGCGGGCCTGCGGGTGGTCGGTCTCGCGCAGCAGCTTCAGGCGCTGGCCCGCATCCTCGGTCTTCAGGATCCGCACCACCAGTTCGTCGGCCTTGCCGCGGCTTTCCACGTAATCGGAGCCGCGCGGATCGAGCACCTTGATCGCGGAGCCGTCCTTCCGATAGAAGCCGGCGCCCGATTTCTGCCCGAGCGCGCCCTTGTCGACCAGCGCCTGCACCACCGGAGGAACCGTGTACAGCGGGGCGAACGGGTCGCGCGCGGCCGGCAGCGTCTGCTGCATCGTGCGGATCACGTGCGCCATCGTGTCCAGTCCCACCACGTCCGCGGTGCGGAAGGTCGCGCTCTTGGCGCGGCCCAGCCGCGTGCCGGTCAGGTCGTCGACCACGTCGAAGGCCAGCCCGAACTTGGCCGCCTCGTGGATCGTGGCGAGCATGCCGAACACGCCGACCCGGTTCGCGATGAAATTCGGCGTGTCCTTGGCGCGCACCACGCCCTTGCCCAGCGTGCTGGTCAGGAAAGTCTCCAGCTGGTCGACCACGTCGGCTGCGGTCGCGGCGGTCGGTATCAGCTCGACCAGGTGCATGTAGCGGGGCGGGTTGAAAAAGTGCACGCCGCAAAAGCGCGGCCGCAACGCCGCATCGAGCGCATCGGACAGGCTGCTGACCGACAGGCCCGAGGTGTTGGATCCGATGATCGCGCCGGGGGCGATGTGCGGCGCGATTTTCTTGTACAGCTGCAGCTTCAAGTCCATCCGCTCGGCGATCGCCTCGATCACCAGGTCGCACTCGCTGAGCCGCGCCAGGTGCTGGTCGTAGTTGGCGGGCTCGATGTACTGGGCGTCCTCCTTCAGCGCGAGCGGCGCCGGGTTGAGCCGTCCCAGGTTCTCGATGGCGCGCAGCACGATGCCGTTGCGATCGGGCGACTTGTCGTCCGCAAGGTCGTACAGCAGTACCGGTACGCGCGCGTTCACGCAGTGCGCAGCGATCTGCGCGCCCATCACGCCGGCGCCCAGCACGGCGACCTTGCCGATCGAAAGCTGTTTCATTGTTTTTCTCCGTCCCGTGGCCAGGCTTCGCGCGCTCTCAGAACAGCTCGGCCTCGAGCTCCATCAGGTTCTTCGCCCCCGAGCGTGCGGCACGGATATGGTAAGCGGTCTCCGGCAGCAGGCGCTGGAAGTAGAACCGGGCCGTCGCCAGCTTGGCGCGGTAGAACGGATCGGCTCCCGCGGCGCCGACCCGATCCAGCGCCGCGCGGGCCATCCTGGCCCAGAAGTACGCGAATACCAGATGCCCGATCACGCGCAGGTAGCTCACGGCAGCAGCGCCCGCCTCTTCCGCATTGCTCATCGCCTTCATGCCGATTTCCATCGTCAGCTTCTGCACCTTGTCGCCCAGATCGGCGAGCGGCGTTACGAACTCGTTCATCTCGAGCGAGCTTCCCTGCTCCGTGATGAACTGCTGCACCAGTTTGCCAAAGCTGCGCAGCTTCGCTCCCGCATCCATCAGCACCTTGCGGCCGAGCAGGTCCAGGGCCTGGATCGAGTTGGTGCCCTCGTAGATCATGTTGATACGGGCGTCGCGCAGCAGCTGCTCCATGCCCGACTCGTGGATGTACCCGTGTCCGCCGAACACCTGCAGGCACTGCGAGACGCCGTCGAACGCATTGTCGGTCAGGAAGGCCTTCGCCACGGGCGTCATCAGCGCCATCATGTCGGCGGCGAATTCGCGCTCGGAGGCGTCGGGGTGGTGGTGCTGCTGGTCGAGCATCAGCGCCAGCCACAGGGAAAATGCGCGTCCACCCTCGGCCCACGCGCGCGCGGTCAACAGCGCGCGCCGCACATCGGGGTGCACGATGATCGGGTCGGCCGCCCGGTCCGACTTGGCGCCCGGTGCCAGGCTGCGCCCCTGCAGGCGCTCCTTCGCGTAGGCGGCGGCGTTCTGGTAGGCCGCCTCGGTCAGGCCCAGGCCCTGCACGCCGACCGCCAGCCGCGCGCCATTCATCATCACGAACATCGCGTTCAGGCCGCGGTTCGGCTCGCCGACCAGCCAGCCGGTGGCGCCTTCGAACACGATCTGGCAGGTCGAGTTGGCGTGGATGCCCATCTTGTGCTCGATGCCGCCGCAGTACAGCGCATTGCGCGCGCCGACCCGCGCCTGCGCCCCTTCGCCCTGCGGCAGAAACTTGGGCACCGCGAACAGCGAGATGCCCTTGGTGCCCGCGGGCGCATCGGGCAGCCGCGCCAGCACCAGGTGCACGATGTTCTCGGCCAGGTCGTGTTCGCCGGCCGAAATGAAGATCTTCTGCCCGGTGATCCGGTAGCTGCCGTCGGGCTGCGGTTCGGCGCGCGTGCGCAGCAGCCCCAGGTCGGTGCCGCAGTGCGCCTCGGTCAGGCACATGGTCCCGGTCCATTCGGCCGAAACAAGCTTCGGCAGAAAGATCGCCTTCTGCGGCTCCGCTCCGAAAGCGCGCAGACACTCGTATGCGCCCTGCGTCAGCCCCGAGTACATCGTCCAGGCCTGGTTGGCGGCGCAGCGCATTTCGTCGAATGCGATCTGCAGCACATGGGGCAGCGCCTGTCCGCCGTACTCGGCATCGGCGGTGAGCCCCTGCCAGCCGCCCTCGCGCAACTGGTCGAAAGCGGCTCGGAATCCGTCCGGCGTTCTGACCTCGTGAGTGGCCGCATCGAAGCGGCAGCCCTGCTCGTCGCCGCTCAAGTTCAACGGCTGCAGCACCTGGCTGCAGAAGCGGCCGCCCTCCTCGAGCACCTGATTGACCGTGTCGGCATCCAGGTCCCGGAACGGCGGCATCTGTCGCACGTGTTCGACCGCCTGCAAAACCTCGTGCAGGACGAACTGCTGATCGCGCAGGGGGGCCTTGTAGACGGGCATCGCGTGTCTCCTGGGGAATGTCTAGTGTGGGCGCCGCCGCGCGCGCTCGGCCTGCGCGCCCAAGGTGCGTGGCCGGGCCGCCTCGATCAGCCGCGCCAGTCCATGGCGGGCACGCTGCACGCCGTCGCTCGAGCGCAGCAGCCGGGCATCCTGATGCAGCATCAGCATCAGGCCGTACATCTCGAACACCATCTGGTGCGCATCGGCGCCCGGGTCCAGGTGGCCCTCGGTCTGCGCCATCCGGATCGCGCGCAGCAGCTCGGCCTTCCAGCCCTCGATGATCGCCACCAGCGCATCATGCAGGGGTCCCGGGCGGTCGTCGTATTCGCAGGCCCCGCCGATCAGGATGCAGCCGGCCTCGATTTCCTCGGCCAGCAACGCGAGCCAGTTCTCCAGCAGCGCAGCCAGCCGCGGCAGGCCGCGCGGGCGGGCGACCGCCGGGCGCAGCACAACGTCGATGAAACGGGCCGTGTACTGCTTCAGCACCGCGAGCTGAAGCTCCTCGCGCGAGCCGAAGTGGGCGAACACGCCGCTCTTGCTCATGTCCAGCCGCTCGGCCAGCGCCCCGATCGTCAGCCCCTCCAGACCCTCGCGGCGGGCGATCGAGAGCGCCTGCTCGATAATGGCGGCGCGCGTGCTCTCGCCCTTGCGCGGATGGCGCTCGGCGGCCGCGCCGGATCCGGCGCGGGGCGGCGAAGACGCGGCTCCGGTCGAGTTCACCTGCAGGTCCTTGGCTGGAAAAGAAGCGAACGTTCGTACTTTTTTATGCGCTTGTCAATCCCCCGCCTGAGAACGAATCGCCCAGATGCTGCTCGAGCCCGGCGATCCGGCGCGAAATCGACGAGGTTTGACGAGCGCAGCCGCTGTGCGGCCCGCGCGAAGCTGCCGGCCTCGACCACGCGAACAAAGGCCTGGATGGCAGCAATACGATCCACGATTCATTGTGCCGAACGGCAGCACAATCCGTTCTGCGACTCTCATTTAATTGCTGGTTTGAGAGGAATAAAGTTACCCCCTCGTAACTCGATCCATGGAGGACATCCCGATGAAGCTCTATTACGCGCCCGGCGCCTGTTCGCTGTCGCCTCACATCGTGATGCGCGAGGCCGGCATCCCGGTGCAGCTGGTCAAGGTCGACACGGCAGCCAAGAAGACCGAGGACGGAACCGATTTCAGGACGATCAACAGCAAGGGCTACGTGCCGACGCTGGAGCTGCCCGATGGGCAGCGCCTGACCGAGGGATCGGCCATCGTTCAGTACCTTGCCGACCAGGTGCCGACGCGCGGACTGGCGCCCGCCTACGGAACGATCGAGCGCTATCGGCTGCAGGAGTGGCTCAACTTCATCTCGACCGAACTGCACAAGCAGTTCAGCCCGCTGTTCGATCCGGCCTGCGAGAGCACGCTCAGGGCACGGCAGATCGAGAAGATCGGGGGCCGTTTCGACTGGGTCACCAAGCAGCTGGGCGCCCGCGATCACCTGATGGGCAGCGCGTTCACGGCCGCCGACGCCTACTTCTACACGATGCTGACCTGGTGCCGGCACGTGGGCATCGATCTATCCAAATGGCCGGTGCTCACCGCCTACAAGGCCCGCGTCGAGCAACGGCCGCAGGTGCAAGAGGCGCTGAAAGCCGAGGGATTGGTGAAGGCCTGATGCGGCTGCCCACGCTGTTCGTGTCGCACGGTTCGCCGATGGATGGACGCGTTCATCATCCGGCCGTCCGACGCACCCGCGTAGAAGAGTGCTCAGACTGACTGCACTGCGGTGCGGACCTGCGGTGCCGCGGCTCGATCGCGCAAGGACAGCGCGAAACGGATCACGTGCGCGTCTTCTTCCTCGCGATGCGGCACGTAGCCGCGCGCCAGCATCAAGCGGCGCATCGATTCGTTGTCCTTCAGCACATAGCCGAAGATTTCGCCCAGGCCCCGGTTGCGCGCGCATTGTTCGAGCGCCTCCATCATCATGGTGCCCAGTCCGCGCCCCTGCCAGGAGTCCTCGACCGTGACGCCGAACTCGGCGCTTTCGCCGTCGGCCAGCCGCGTGTAACGGGCGATCGCGCGGATCTCCCCCGTGCCGCCTTCCGGGTCGACCGCGACGAACGCCATTTCGCGGTCGTAATCGATCTGGGTGAAGCGGATCAGCTGCTCGACCGAGAGCTCGCGCACCGGCGCGTGCAGCCGCAGGTAAAGCGTCTGGCGCGACAGGCGGGCAACGAAGCGCTGTTCGGCTTCGGCGTCTTCCGGCCGGATCGGACGCAGCAGCAGCCGCGCTGCGTCCTGCAAACGCAGCTCGCGCTCGAGCGACTTCGGGTACGGGTGAATCACAAGATGCGAATAAGCCGCATCGGGTGCGATGGCGCGATCGTCCACCACCACGCGTGCGTCCAGCGCGATCACACCCTGCTCGTCGGCCAGCAGCGGGTTGATGTCCAGCTCGCGCAGACACGGCAGCTCGCACGCGAGCTCCGATACCCGGATCAGCGCGTCGATCAAGCGGTCCATGTCGACGGCCGGCATGCCGCGGAAGCGGCTCAGCATCCGCGATACGCGGGTGCGGTCGATCAGGTCGCAGGCCAGGACCCGGTTCAGCGGCGGCAGTGCCAGCGCCGAATCGGACACCACTTCGACCGCGATCCCGCCCATCCCGAAGGTCAGTACCGGACCGAACGAAGGATCGCGAGCGATCCCGACGATCAGCTCGCGCCCGTGCGGGCGCGAAATCATCTTCTGCACCATGACGCCCGTGAAACGCGCCTGGGGAGCGCGCTTCTCGACCCGCTCGCGGATCAGCTCGAATCCGAGCGCGACCTCGTCCGCGGTCTTCAGCGACAGCAACACCCCGCCCACTTCGCTCTTGTGGGTGACGCCCTCGGCGCGCACCTTCAGCACGACTGGAAATCCGATCTGCTCCGCGAGCTCGCGCGCCTGCGCCGCGCCGGTGGCGAGCTGCCCCTGCGCGACCTCGACGCCGCACGCGGCCAGCATCGACTTGGCTTCGTCTTCGCCGAGCACATTGCGGCCTGATTGGCGGACCGCATCGACGATCTGGCGGGCCGCCGCGATATCCAGGGCCCGGGAGCCGGCCGGGGCAGGATCGACCGGAGGCGGCAGCTGCAACCTGAGGTCACGGTTGCGAACGTGTTGAGCGAGGAACGTGAATGCCTCGACCCCGTGCTCCGGGCTCGTGAGCGACGCCAGGCCCGCCTCCTTGAACACCGCCCGCCCCTTGGCGGCATCCTCCCCTCCGAGCCACGCCAGGACGACCGGCTTGCGTGTAGCCGCGAGCGGGCCGAGCAGGGCACGCGCCGCGTCCTGCGCTCCGGCCCGGACCGTTGGACAGAACAGGACCAGCACTCCGTCGTTGTCCGGGTCCGACGCGACGATTTCAAAAGCACGGGCGAGGCGCGCCGGGTCCGCGTCGCCGATCACGTCGACCGGATTGCCGTGCGACCAGATCGGTGGCAGCAGCGCATCGAGCGCGGCGCGCCCGGCATCTGACAACCCGGCCAGGATGGCTCCCTTGTCGGCCACCGCGTCGGCGGCCAGCACGCCGGGGCCGCCGCCGTTGGTCAGGATCGCCAGCCTGGGACCGTTGGGCATGCGCCCGTTCGCCAGCGTTTCCGACGCCACGAACAGCTGATCGTATTCACGGATCCGGATCGCGCCGCTGCGCCGAAGGGCGCTGTCCCACACGCGGTCGTTGCCTGCCATCGCGCCGGTATGGCTCAGTGCCGCCTTGAAGCCGATCGTGTAACGGCCGGCCTTCAGCACGATCACCGGCTTCACGCGGGCCGCGGCCCGAACCGCCGACAGGAAAAGGCGCGGACTGTGCACGCCCTCCACGTACAGGGCGATGCTTCGGGTCTCCGGGTCCATCGCCAGGAAGTCGAGCAACTCGGCAAACTCGACGTCCGATCCATCGCCGGTCGTGACGACCGCCGAAAATCCAAAACCGGCAGCCCACGCGTAGTCGAGCAGCGCAGCGGCCACAGCGCCCGATTGCGACACCAGCGCGACGCTGCCGGGACGCGCCGATGTGCGCGCCAAGCTTGCATTCAGGCCGATCGACGGCCGCAGCAGCCCCAGGCAGTTCGGGCCGATCAGCCGCACGCCGTGGCGGCGCGCGGCTCGCAGCATCTCGTCTTGCAGCTTGCGGCCCTCGGGGCCGATTTCGGCGAAGCCGGCCGACAGCACCAGCATGTTCGGAACGCCGCGGGCGCCGGCATCGGCCACCAGCTGCGGCACCGTGCGCGCAGGCGTGACCACGATCGCCAGGTCGGGCGCTTGCGCCAGCTCCCGCAGCGAGGCAACGCACGGCCGTCCCTGGACCGAGCTGTACTTCGGGTTGACCGCGTCGATACGCCCCTTGAAACCGCCGGCCAGCACGTTGGCGAAGACGTCGTACCCGAGCGCGCCGCGCCGTTCGGTAGCGCCGATCACCGCCACCGAGTGCGGCACCAGCGCAGACCCGAGATAGTGTGTGTCTTGCATTTGCCTCTCGCCTGGCTGGCGGCGGATACTGCAGTGCAACATTACACGGAATCGCGCGCTCTCGGGGGCAGCGCGCGGTCTGATCGACGCAGGTCGCGCCGGCTGCAGCCGCGAACCCACCTAGAATCCACCCATGAAGGTCAACGGCGTCGCGTACCGGTCGATCTGGCCGATCGGCCAGCGCTCGGTCGGCATCATCGATCAGACCCGGCTGCCGTACGAGTTGCATACGCTGGAGCTCGCCGACTGGCGCGCGATGGTGACCGCGATCGCCTCGATGCAGGTGCGCGGAGCGCCGCTGATCGGCGTGGCCGCGGCCTACGGCATCGCGCTGGCCGCGAACCAGGATGCCGACGAGGCTGCGCTCGATGCGGCGGGCCAGCAGTTGCTCGCGAGCCGGCCGACCGCCGTGAACCTGCGCTGGGCGGTGCAGCGAATGCGCGCTCGCCTCGATGCGCTGCCTCGCAGCGAACGCCGCGCCGCCGCGTGGCGTGAAGCCGATGCGATCGCACAGGAAGATGTCGCGATCAACCGGTCGATCGGTTCATACGGATCGGCACTGCTGGCGCAGGTGTATGCGCGTACCGGGCGCCCCGTCAACGTACTGACTCACTGCAATGCCGGCTGGATCGCCACCGTGGATTACGGAACCGCACTCTCCTCCGTCTATCTCGCCTACGACGCCGGCGTGCCGCTGCACGTGTGGGTCGACGAGACGCGCCCCCGCAACCAGGGACTGTTGACGGCCTGGGAACTGGGTGGGCACGGCGTGCCGCACACGCTGATCGCAGACAACGCCGGCGGCCACCTGATGCAGCACGGCAAGGTGGATATCGTGCTGGTCGGCGCCGATCGGGTCGGCCGCGAAGGCGACGTGTGCAACAAGATCGGCACTTATCTGAAGGCCCTTGCGGCGCGCGAAAGCTCGGTTCCGTTCTACGCCGCGGTGCCTTCGCCGACCATCGACTGGCAGCTCGGCGACGCATTGCGCGAGGCGCCGATCGAGGAGCGCGCCGCCTCGGAGCTGCGCATCGTGCAGGGCTTGGACGAGCGCGGCCGGCGCGCCAGCGTCGAGCTGGCCTCGCCCGCGTCCGCCGTGGCCAACCCGGCCTTCGACGTGACGCCCGCCCGGTTGGTCACGGGGCTGATCACCGAGCGCGGCATCGTCCGCCCGGACCAGCTCGCAAGCCTGTTTCCCGAGGCGGGTGCAACGCGGTGAACGAGCCCTCGACAAGGTCCAGCGGCTTGCCGCCCGCAGAACGCGTCGAAGACGGGCCGACGCTGCGACAGCAGTTGATCCGGACCGCGCGCACCACGATCGCGCGCGGGCTGAACGTGAACAAATCGGGCAACGTCTCGGCCCGATGCGTGCGAGGCGCCACCGAAGGCCTGCTGATCACGCCCACCGCGATCGCCTACCGCGAGCTCGCGGAGCAGGACCTGGTGTTCGTTGGCCTGCAGGACGGACGAAGTTCCGGGGAGCGGGCACCGTCCAGCGAATGGCGCATGCACGCCGACATCCTGCGCGAGCGGCCCGAGTTCGGCGCGATCGTCCACACGCACTCGCCGGCCGCCACCGCGCTGTCCTGCCACGGATTGGACCTGCCCCCATTTCACTACATGATCGCGGTTTGCGGTGGGCCGGACGTCCGCTGTGCCAGGTACGCGACTTTCGGCACGCCGGATCTGTCCGAGCACGCGCTGGTCGCGCTGCAGGATCGTAAAGCCTGCTTGTTGTGCAACCACGGCTGCGTCGGCTGCGGCGTCGATCTGGCCGACGCCTTGGCCATCGCGCAGGAAGTCGAGCATCTGGCACGCATTTACCTGCTGGCGCAGCAGCTGGGAGAGCCGTTGCGACTCGACGAGGCCGAGATGCAGCGCGTGCTGCAGAAGTTCAGAACTTCGTACGGTCAGCGATAGGCAAGCTGCCCATTGTCCGGCGCGCCCGGTTGCCGCAGAATCCCTAAGAATCCTTAAGAAACCGATCGACCCGTCAAGGCCCCCAAGCGCCATGGATGGTGTGTTGACCGTTCGACGTTCGCAGCAACCGTCTCTGCCGATGACCGCCGCCGTCAAACGCTGGTCGGCAAGCCCGCTCTGGCGGGAGCGCAGCCAGGCCGTGGACGGCAGCGTGTGCGCCACGATGTGGCCGACCCGCACGCTGGCCGATCGGGAGCGCTGGTTCGACGAGCTGTACGTATGGACCGAGGGATTCCAGGCCTCGACCACGCAGCGGGCCCGGATTCAGGTGGCCGCGCTCGATCATGCGCTGCGGATGCTCGACTGCGAGTCGGCCGACTCGGTTGGGATCACGCTGTCGTTCGGAACCGCCGAGCGCCACCTGGACGCCATCGTCAAGCGGCTGCAGCTGTATCCGCTGGTCGTGCACCGGGTCGTGGTGATCCTGCGCGGCGCATTCGACCGGGTGCGCTCGCAGTACCGGATCCGGGCGCTGGTCGACTACCTGCGCTCCGGGCAGATCACGGTCGGCTATCGGATCACGTCGCCGCGCACGACGATGGAGATTCGCTCCGTGGACCTGGTGCGGCCCGATTTCGCCAAGGTGCTCGCGCCGGCGTCGGACCGCGAGGAATTCTGGAGGGATTTCGTGTCGGAGGCCCGCGTCGCCGGCATCGCGCCCCAGGCGCTGATCGTGGCGGGCCTGGAAACCGAGCGGCAAGTCGAGCTCGCCCGCCAGGCCGGGATCCGCTTCGGCCAGGGCAACGCGGTGCGTCGATCCTTCGAACCGCCCAACACGCGCGCTCGTCGGCGCGATCCAGGCGCGCGGGTGACGCCGTCCCCGCTCACGCGGTCGCCGTTCGTTTAGGTCGACACCCGGCAGGCCGGGCTCACACGCCGCTGCCGTGCTTGCGCAGCCGCTCCAGCCGGGCCTGCGCCTTTGGCAGGTTGCGCCGCACAACCTTCTCGGACCATCGTTCGGCCCGCTGCACCAGCTCGTGCGACCGCGTAAGGGTCGGCAGCATCGATACGGTCACGTGCGCGTCGTTGATCTCTCCGAGCAGCTGTTGCAGTCGCGACAGCAATTTCAAGGTGCGCGCCGAGGCGCCCGCCGACAGCAGCGGCGCCAGCAGCTCGAGCGCGTAGCGTTGCCGCTTGGTCAGAATGCGTAGCCTGTGACGGCCCTGAGGCGGCAGCTTCGCCAGATCCCGCGCCGCCGCCGTCAGCCGTTGGTGCCCGCGCTCGATGACCCGTCGCGCGCGAGGTGTCAGCGGCGTCGGCGTCGAAGCGGCCGGCTCCTCGGCCCATTGCAGAAGGCGCAGCGCCGCGCGGGCGAAGCGGGCGCTGCCGAGCGTTGCGCGCAGCCGCTGCTGCTGCCGTTGGCGGCGTGCCTGCGCCCGCTCGATCAGCGCCGACCAGCGGGTGTCGTCAGCGGCCGCGATCGCCTTGCCCAGCAGAGGCAGCGTTTCGGATACCAGCACGTCCCAGTCGCGCGCGGCGCCGAAACAGTCGGCCATCCAGCGCAGATCGCGTGCGATCGGATCGTCCGCCGCCCGGGCCACCCCGAGCACGCGCAGCGCCGAGCGGGTTCGCCGCAGCGCCACGCGCGCCTGGTGCACGTATTCCAGATCCTCGCCAAGCGCGGCGCCCCTGGCGTTGGCTAGCACCAGGTGCACGCCGTGCGCGACGATGCGCCGCGCGACGTCCAGATGGGTCCGCTGCGGCTGCAGCAGCGAGGAAAATCCGGCCGCATCCGCATGAACGGGCTGCTCGCCGAGTCGCTGCGCCAGCCGGTAGCCGCGCGAGGCCTTCGACTCGATGCTCGGCAGCAGCGCCAGCGCCCGGCGATCGCGGCCGATCAGCTCCAGTGCCAGATCGAAGGCCGATGAGGGCGAACCCTCGCGCAGCTCCAGTTCGATCTCGCAAACCGGCTCGCTACGCCGGCCGGCGATGATCTGCCCCTCGTCCAGCGCCAGCTCGATCAGGGCGCTTCGATAGCGCACCGAGCGCACGGTGCGCTCGAACCGGGTGCGAAACACCGGCAGCAGACGCACCGGTTCTTCGCCGAGCACCTGCCGCAGCGGCCATTCGGCCAGGCCCGCGAGCTGCAGGCGCGGGCCGGCCACCGCCGTTTCCCATTCTCCGCGGTGACTGAGCGCGCCCGGGTTGTCGTCGGTCTTCAGGGTCTGGATCCATTGCGCGCCGGCCGCCTCGCCGATGCGCCGGATCCTGAGCGCCGCGTGCTTCGACGCCAGGCGCCGGTCGGGCGTATCGAAGTACACGCTGGCCACTTTCAGCGGCGGCTGCTTGCCATAGGCGTTCAACCTGCGGCGGACCGCCGCGCGCGCCGCTTCGGGCACTGCGAGCTTCAGCTCGATTTCCAGCGCCGGCTTGGCCGGCAGCGCGGGCACGCCGGCCGGCGGCGCGACGGACCGAACCGGCATCGCGGTCATCGCGGGCGGCGGCTTCATAGCGCCGCGCCGCCCGAGCGCCAGCCGATCCCCGCCAGGATGACCGCCGCCGCGCACAGCGCGCCGGCCGCAGCAAAGCAAACGCCGTAGCTGCCGCTCGCGCGTTGCAACAGGCCGAAGGCAGGAGGCCACACCACGGAGCCGACGAACGTCACGAAAAGGCTGCCACCCGTTGCCGCGCCGGCCTGTCCGGGGGGCGCCCTGCGTGCGACCTCGGACAGGAACACGCCATTCCAGCCGATCGCCGTTGCCCCCAGCAGTGCACAGGTTGCATACACCGCCAGCGCGGGCCAGCGCGGCGTCAGCGCCGCGGCCAACGCGCAGGCGATCGCCATCAGCACTCCGAGCGCCTGCAGCGTGCGGCGCGCCGCCAGCCACCGATCGGACACGACACCCCAGGCGATGCGGCCCGCCACCCCCGCCAGGTTAGCCGCCGTCAGGCCGATGCCGGCTGCGATCCAGCCATAGCCGAGCTCCTCGACCAGGTAGGCCACGATGAAGCTCGACGTGCAGTTCTGCAGGCCGGAGTAGACGAACGACAACGCAGCCATCGATCGCAAGGGGCCGGACGCGCCGACCAGCCGCACCCCGGACAGCAGGGCCGACCCCGTGAAGCGCGCCCCCGGGTCGCGGTCGTGATCGAGCACGGCTCGCAAGGGCTGCACTGCGGCTGCGCAGGCCAGGCACAGCACGGCCACTGCGCCCAGGGCGGCCTTCCAGCCCAGCCAGACGGTCAGCGCCGGCACCAGGATTCCGGCCAGCGCCACGCCGGCCGGCACGCCGGTCTGCTTGACGGAGAACGTCAATGCGATCCGGTCCGGGTGCGCCGAGCGCGCCAGCATATGGCTGGACGCCGGCGTGATCGGGCCATAACCCAGACCCAACACGAGCGCCGATATCGCGAGCGCGGGCAAGGTCGCCCTCGCAACCACCAGCAGGGCCAGCGCGCACAGCACGAGCGACAGCTGCGACAGCCGCAAAGCGCCCGCGGCCGGAACCAGCGGTCCGCTGGCCAGCGCCGCGGCGGCCGAGCCGAGGTACACGAGCGAGATGTAGGTGCCAACCATCGAGGCCGGTTGTCCGGTGGCAGCGGCGATCGCAGGAGCGATGGCCGGCACGCTCAGCGCGGCGAGCGCCGCCATCACCTGGATCGCGGTGGTCGCGGCCAGCGTAACGGCCGGGCCAGGCAGCGTCGGGCCGGTCGGACCGGCACGCTCGGGCAGTCCTCGGTGAGCGGTTGGCATCGTCAGGGCCGAAGCCTATACTGCTCAAGTGGCCTCGCACTGTCCTCTCGTGCGGTCATCCGCACCGCGAAGCGGATGGAGGACGCGATGAAACTGCCGTGGCAAATGTTGAGTCTGATGGCTTGCGCCGTTGCGACGCTGGTCGGCTGCGCCTCCACGAGCCCCACCAGCGACGAGTCGCCCCTGGGCCCGGGCGTGGACGAGAGGCGGGTGGCCCAGATCGAGGCCGCGGCGCACCGTGCCGGTGTTGACGTTCACTGGGTCAATTATCCGCGCAAGATGGGGCCATGAGCAGTGCGCGCCGGTTGCGACTGCCGGCGCCGCCTGCACCGGCCACGGCGACGTGGCAAACTGACGGGATGAGCGGCACTGAACGCGCGCTGCGGATCCTGATCGTCGACTCCCATGGACAACCGGTCCGCTGGGCCGCACTGACGCGGGCGGCGCGCTATTACGCGTCCGGCAAGGTGGTCACCGATCTGGGCGAAAACCTGTTCGCGATGAGCGGGGGCTATCAGGAAAGCTCCGGCCTTCGGTCCGAATTCGTCACCAGCTCGATCGTGATGATCCGCGGCCGGCACCGTCTGCCGGTGGATCACGCGCACGTGGGCCTGACCAAGCACCGGCTGTTCGCTCGCGATCGCAATGTGTGCGCCTATTGCGGCGGCCAATATACCGAGCCCGGCTTGACCGTCGAGCACATCGTTCCGGTCTCCCGGGGCGGACGGCACGAATGGACCAATGTGGTGACCGCGTGCCGCTCGTGCAACACGCGCAAGGGCAACCGCCGGCCCGAAGAAGCCCGGATGCCGCTGCTGTTCGTGCCGTACGCGGTGTGCCGCAATGAAGGGTTCATCCTGAGCAATCGCCGGATCCTGGCCGACCAGATGGCCTTCCTGCAGGCCTCCCTGCCCAAGCATTCACGCTGGGCGCACGCCTGAGTCCTAGCGTCCACCCTCAAGCCAGCCGCGACCGCAGCAGGCGGAAAAATCCCCCGACCGGCTCGGCCCTGACGTAAGCGTCGTGCTTGAACGAGGTTTGCACGGCGGCCGGCTGCAGCACGCATTCGATCGCGTCGCTGCCTTCATCGACGACCGCCCACAGCGTGGCTCCCGATACGCCGTCCAGAGCCGGCGCGTGGATCTCCAGCCCATCGGCGCGGCGTGCGATCCGGCGGTAGCTGAGCTTGAGCTGCCCATTGTCCATCTCGCCCCGCGCGAACAAGACGAGCGGACGGGCGTGCAGCGTGGGCCCGACGCGACGCATCTGCGCGTACGGAAAACCGGCCAGCACGTACGTGTGGGCGCGCGCTTCCGAGGCCAGCGAGTCGAACGGCGCGATTCGCCAGTGCCGGCGCAGCAGCCCGGCGCTGCGGCGGCATCCGATCCGGACCGCCGCCAGGTCGGCGCCTGGATCGACCAGCACGCGCGGGCGGGCCGCGCGCAACCACAGGATGCGTCCGCTGTCCGCGAGGGGCAGCCCCAGGTCGCCCGCGCAGACCCCGTCGTCGAACAGGTGTCGGCAGGTGAGCAGCAACAGCGAAGTGCCGAACAGGTACAGCGCGCCGCTCGCGAGTGGCTCGGCCCGACCATTGCGCAGCCTCAGGATCGGCACCGCGACCCGCTCCAGCGCGGCGCCGATCGCACGCGCGCGCTGCGCGCCGACGTGGCTGTCGACGTCCAGCGGCTCGGTGCCGATGCGCGCCCAGCTCATTCAGGGCTTTTCCTCAATGCTCGCAACTCAGCTTCGAACGCGTCGTAGCCTGCCACAGAAGAACGGAGGACCGGCTACGAGGGGCAGAGGGGGGTTCGCAGGCGAGTGGGAAGCTTCGGTGAATAATAAATCGGGCCGGCAGGGTTGCCCCGGCCGGCCCGCTACGGACGAGGTCCGTCCCGATTACTTCAGGTGCTTGCTGACGTACTTGGTCAGCTCGAACATCGTGGCCTGAGCCTTGCCGAACAGCGGGCGCAGCTTGTCGTCGGCGTTGATGTTGCGGCGGTTGACCGGGTCCTGCAGCTTGTTCTTCTTGATGTATTGCCAGATCTTGCTGGTGACCTCGGTGCGGGGCATCGGGGTGGAGCCGATGATCGCGGCCAGCGGCCCGGTTGGCATCAGCGGCTTCATGAATGCCGCATTCGGCTTGCGCGCGCTCTTCTTCTTGGCTGCTTTTCTCGGCGCCGCCTTCTTTGCAACCTTCTTCATGGCTTTCTTGGCGGAGGACTTCTTGGCCGACTTCTTGGCGGACTTCTTCGCTTTTTTCGCAGTTGCCATCAACGATCTCCTGTGTGCTGGATGAAAGGCACAGCGACAGCGTTCTTGCGTGGATCCGACTCTAAGAGCGCTCTCGTTGCGTGAGCCGAATAGTATGCCAATCGCGACGGGAATCAAGTGCTTTCAGAGGGAAATTTGCGTCCGCCCCACCGCAGCCAGCCCCGTTTTCAGAGGGGGCGGGCATCATCCGGCGTCCCTCGCGAGGGCCCGAGGCACGCGCACCGCTACAAGATGTTGTAAGGTCGCGGCGATTATCACAAGATGTTGTAGGTAGCTTGCGTCGCGAGACGCATGAGCGTGGGGACGACCCGCAGCCGGCGGGCGCTCCAGGCCTGATCGGGACGGCCTTGCGGACACCAGGGCCACGACCCGGGTGATGTCGCGCAGTCGGCGCCGGGCGAGCCCCCGGCGCTCGGGCCGGCGCCGGTCCTGTATCGGACGACGGATAGAATCGCGCCATGTTTCGCGTGGCCCCGGCCCGGCTGCTGATCGCCACCGCGATCGGGTGCCTGCTTCTGGCGCTCCCGCTGCATGCGAGCGATCTCGACCGGACCGCGTTCATGGCGATCAACGATGCGGCCTGGCGGTGGGGGCCGCCGGCCCTGTTCAGTTGCCTCACGATCCTGGGCCATGGTCTGAGCGCTGTGATGCTGCTGGCGCCGACGCTGCTGCGCGCGCCGAATCTGCTGATGGCGGGACTGTTCGCAACCCCCGTCGCCATGGCGCTTTCGTGGCTACCCAAGGGGCTGATCGATTCTCCCAGGCCGGCAGCGGTTCTGGATCCGGCATCGATCCACGTCGTCGGACTGCGGCTGGCCGGACACAACTCGTTTCCCTCGGGGCACACGATCACGGCGTTCCTGGTCGTCGGGGTGCTGCTGGCGGGCGAGCGCGCAACGCGCCCGCGCCGGCCGGCGGCGCTCGCGATCGTGCTGGTCGGGGTCGCGGTGGCCGCGTCGCGGATCGCGGTCGGTGCGCACTGGCCGTCGGACGCGCTCGCCGGGACGGGTCTGGGCCTGCTGGCCGGCGTGGCGGGCACGCAGGTATCGCTGCGTTGGCGCATCGCTTCGCGACCCGTGGTGCAGGCGTTGCTGGCGCTGGTCGTACTGGTGTGCGCAGTCATACTGGCGCGGATCGACGTCGGCTATCCGCTGGCGCGGCCGCTACAGCTCGTGCTGGCGGCTCTCGGCGCGGCGGCAGCGGTGATCGCGCTCTGGCGCACCTGGGCCAGCCGCGCCCCCTCGGCCCGCATCCCCGAATGAACGACAGCACGGCGCCCGATCAGCGCCTGCAATTTGCCGTGCTGATCGCGGCGGCGCTGCTGCTGGTGCCGGCGCTGGGACTGCCGCCTCTCTTCGACGTCGACGAGGGCGCGTTCGGCGAAGCCACGCGCGAGATGCTGGCCAGCGGCGACTGGCTGTCGACCACCCTCAATGGCGCGCCGCGCTTCGACAAGCCGATCCTGATCTACTGGCTGCAGGCGGCCAGCGTCAGCGTGCTGGGCTTGAACGAATTCGCGCTGCGGCTGCCATCGGCGCTGGCCGCGCTGGCCTGGATCGCCGCGATCGGACGGTTCGCCTCCGCCAGGCTAGGCGCCGAGACCGGCGGCCTCGCGGCCTGGATCGCGGCAACCTGTATCGGCGTTGTGGTGATCGCGCACGCGGCGACCGCCGACGCGCTGCTCAATGCCTTGCTGGCGGCCGCGATGCTGGACGCCTGGCGCTTCGTCGAGGACGGCAGCCGCGGCGCGCTGCGGCGTATGTACGTGTGGATCGGCCTGGGCGTGCTGACCAAGGGGCCGATCGCGGCGCTGATCCCGGTGGCGGTCACGCTGCTGTATGCGCTGCTGTCGGGGCGCCTGCGCGAGTGGCGCAAGGCCGCGTTCGATCCAGTCGGCTGGCTGCTGCTGGCCGCGATCGTCGCCCCCTGGTATGGGTATGCACTGCACGTGCACGGCCGCGCCTTCGTCGAGGGTTTCTTCGTCAAGCACAACCTGCAGCGCTTCGGCGGCACGCTGGAAGGCCACTCCGGCAGCATCGTTTACTACGTGATCGTGGTGCCGCTGCTGCTGCTGCCGTGGACCGGGCTGCTGGTGCCCGCGCTGCGCGCCGCCCGCGACGAATGGCGCATCGGCCTCACCCGCTACTTGTGGCTGTGGTTCGCCTTCGTGCTCGTCTTCTTCTCCGCCTCGGGCACCAAGCTGCCGCATTACGCGCTGTATGGGCTGACACCGCTTTTCGTTCTCGCGGCCATGCACCGCGCCGACCTGGGCGCCGGCCGGCTGGCGCGGGTGACCGCGGCACTGCTGCTGGCACTGATGCCTGCGCTACCTTGGATCGCGCAGCGCTGGGCGCTCGGCGCCACCGGTCCGCGCACCGCGTACTACGCGGCGCTGGCGCAGCATGCGCTGCAGGCAGCGCCGTGGTCCTTCTACGCGATCAGCGGGTGCGCCTGCGCGATCGGCCTCGCAGTGCTCTGCGCCCCCCGCTGGCCCGCCTGGCACAGGCTCGCGATGGCCTCCGGGCTGCTGACGCTCGCTCTGGAAACCGCCATTGCGCCGTGGCTCGGAGACGTGCTGAGCGGGCCGGTCAAGCGCGCCGCGCAGTTCGTCGCGGCGCGACCGGAAAACGTCGTGCAGTGGAATTTGAACGTGCCCAGCTTCAGCCTGTACCGTGGGCGGATCACCGAGTCGCGCGCGCCGCGGGAGGGGGAGCTGGCGATCACGCGCGACGACCGACTCCCGGCGGATGCGAAAGTCGAGGTGCTGTTTCAGGAGGCGGGCGTGATGGTCGTGCAGCCGCTGGCCGATTAGCCTTTGTCGGTGAAGCGAGTGATTCATTTGTCGCCGCCGCCGCTCGTAAGGTCCTTGAGCGCGTCGGGTGGTGATTACCCGAAGGCAAAGCTCGAATTGATCCTATCGGGCATTGACGCAATTCTCGGACGCTAACCGACTCCGACCGTCCGATTCTGAGCCCGTGCCACCGGGCTAATAATGCCGGTCCTGCGCAATGACCGCGATCGCCACCCGCGTGAATCCGAAGGCGATCCAGTCGAACACGCGCGTGAGCCAGGACCGGCGCACCAGGTCCTCGGCTCCGAACTGGACCGACTCGGCGGCGATCGCCTGCTCCAGGCGCGTGCGCAGCGCGGCGGAAAAGGCGGAGTCGCGCACCAGCACGTTGGCCTCGCGCGCCATCAGCAGGCTGTACGGGTCCAGATTGCTGGAGCCGACCGTGGCCCACTCGTCGTCGATCACCGCCGCCTTCGCGTGCAGGAAGCTGCGCGTGTACAGATGGATCGTGATGCCGCCGGCCAACAGCTGGCCGTACAGCGCGTGCTGCGCGAAGAACTGCACCACGTGCTCGACCCTGCCCTGCAGCAGCAGCCGCACCCGCACTCCGCGCCGCGCCGCCTCCAGCAGCGCGGTCCGGAAGCGCCGTCCGGGAATGAAATAGGCGTTGGCGATCAGCACGTCGCGCCGCGCCGCCGCCAGCGCTTCGGTGTAGGCCCGCTCGATGGTGCGGCGATGCAGCAGGTTGTCGCGCAGCAGCAGCGCGGCCCGCACGCCGCCGCGCACCGGCTGCTGGGTCGGCAACCCGAGCCGGCGCGGAAACGGTGCGGCGGGCTCGCTCAGGCGGGGCAGCGACAGCGTCCACCAGAGGCGCTCGGCACTCAAGGTGATCGGCGAGACGATCGGACCCTCGCACGCGACCGCGAAATCCAGCCGCGGGCCGGGCTCGTTGGCCGGCTCGGCGATGACGTTGATGCCCCCGACGAACGCCAGCGTCTGGTCGATCACCACGAGCTTGCGGTGCAGGCGCCGGAACAGGCGCCGCTGCACGCGCCACCAGCGCTCGGGCCGGTAGATCCGGATCTGCACGCCATGCGGCAGCAGTTCCCGGGCCAGGCGGCGCACGTGCTCGCCACCGCCGAAACCGTCGATGATCAGGTGCACCTGGACCCCGCGGCCGGCCGCTTGTACCAGCGCCTCGGTCACCTGCCGGCCGACCGGGTCGTCCTCGTACAGGTAGGCTTCCAGGTGAATCGAGCGGTGTGCCGCCGCGATCGCGCGAAGCAGTTGCGGGAAGTATTCCTGCCCGGTCGACAGCAAACGGATCCGGTTGCCGTCGGTGAACTGTCCCCGTCCGGGCAGCCCCAGGCGCGCCCGGGTGAGCCGGGCGATGCGCTCCTGCAGCCGCGCGCCGGGGTTCTGGCTCAAGGAAGCTCCAGGTCCGCGATCAGTGGAACATGATCCGAGCGCCGGGCCCAGGACTTTCCGCGCGGAACGCGCGTCTCGTGCACGCTCAGGCCCCGCACATAGATCCGGTCCAGCCTCAGCCAGGGTGCGACGCTTGGAAACGTGCGGGCGGGCCGGGGCCGGCGCCGCCACGGCAGCAGCCGGTCGAGCCAGCCCGACTCTTCCGCGTCGCTGACCTCCGTCACCGCCAGGCGGCGGCGCAGCTCCAGGTCGACCCGCCGCTGCCAGTCGTTGAAATCGCCCGCCATGATCAGCGGCGCTCCGGCCGGAATCTCCTGCTCGACGAAGTCGCTGACGAAGCGCGCCTGGCGCAGGCGGCTCATCTTGACCAGCCCCAGGTGCAGACAGATCAGATGGATCGGCGGCACGCCGGCCGGCTCGACCACCGCGTGCAGCATGCCGCGGCGCTCCAGCGCGTGATCGGATATGTCGTGGTTGGTGTAGCTGGTGATCGGGTAGCGCGACAGGATCGCGTTGCCGTGGTGGCCGTGCGCGTAGATCGAGTTGATGCCGTAGGCGGAATGGGCATAGCCGCTGGTGGCCAGGAAGTCGAGCTGCGCCGCCGCGGGGCGCTGCAAGCGGCCGGGCCGGCGCCGATCGTCGCGGTCCTGCACTTCCTGCAGGAACACCAGGTCGGCATCGATCAGGTGCAGGGCCAGCCGGATGTCGTGCACGCGCGAGCGGCCAGCGATTCCGGTCGCGCCTTTGCAGATGTTGTACGTTGCGGTTCTGAGTTTCATCCGGTCGCCAGCCCTCACCCCCGGCCCCTCTCCCGCAAGCGGGAGAGGGGAGTTGAGCCAAGCATGCGGATCGCCTGCGCGTTGGTCCAGGAAAAGCAGGTATCGACCGCCTCGCGCCAGCTCAGCCAGCGCGACTGCGTGTGTTCATCCGGCGCCAGCCGCACGTCGAAGGGCTGCGCAACGCGCAGCCCGAAGACGTGCTCGCGGTTGCGCGTGACGCCCGGCGCGTAGCGATGGCGCCACTTCGGGAAGATCGGATACTCGTGTTCGATCTGCCAATCGTCGAAGTCGGCGCTCGCAGCCCGCCACCCGGTCTCCTCCTCGACCTCGCGCGCGCAGGCGGCCGGCAGCGGTTCCCGCGGGTCGGCCAGGCTTCCGGTGACCGATTGCCAGAAACCCGGGTGATCGGTGCGCTCCAGCAACAGGGTCTGCAGCTGCGGCGTATAGATCACGACCAGTACCGATTCTGGAATCTTGAAGCCCATGATCGCCACCGACTGCCGCCGCGCCGCTCGGCCGCGTCACCCTGGCAGCACCGCCTAGCCGGCGCGGATCCGGATGTGCAGCTCCCGGAGCTGGCGCTCGTCCACCGCCGACGGCGCCTGCGTCAGCAGGCACTGGGCGCGCTGAGTCTTGGGGAAAGCGATCACGTCGCGGATCGACTCCGCGCCCGCCATCATCGTCACGATCCGGTCCAGGCCGAACGCGATGCCCCCATGTGGTGGCGCGCCGTACTGCAGGGCATCGAGCAGGAATCCGAACTTCGATCGGGCCTCCTCGGCCCCGATCCTGAGCGCCTCGAACACCTTGCTCTGCACGTCGGCGCGGTGGATCCGCACCGAACCGCCGCCGATCTCCCAGCCGTTCAGTGCCATGTCGTAGGCCTTGGCCAGGCACCTTCCGGGATCGGACTCCAGGTAATCCTCGTGCCCGTCCTTCGGCGAGGTGAACGGATGATGGGCGGCGACCCAGCGCTGCTCTTCTTCATCGAACTCGAACATCGGGAAGTCGATCACCCACACCGGGCGCCAGCCGGCTTCGAACAGCCCGTGACTGCGGCCGAATTCGGAGTGCCCGATCCGGGTGCGCAAGGCCCCCAGGCTGTCGGCCACGATCCGGGCCCGGTCCGCGCCGAAGAAGATCAGGTCGCCGTCCTGCGCGCCGGTGCGTTCGATCACCTCCCGCAGCGCGCGATCGTGCAGGTTCTTGATGATCGGCGACTGCAGGCCGTCGCGGCCGAGCGCGCGCTCGTTCACCTTGATGTACGCCAGGCCCTTGGCGCCGTAGATCGCGACGAACTGCGTGTACGAGTCGATCTCGGATCGCGGCATCTGCCCGCCGGCCGGCACGCGCAACGCCACCACGCGTCCGTCGGCCAGCTCGGCGGCGGAGCGGAATACCTTGAAGTCGACGTCCTTCATCACGTCGGTCAGATCGGTCAGCTGCAGCGGCACCCGCAGATCCGGCTTGTCCGAACCGTACCGGCTCATCGCCTCCTGGTGGGTGATCACCGGAAACGGGTTGGGCAGCTCGACCTGCAGCGCCTGCGCAAACACCGTGCGGATCAGGTCCTCCATCAGGGCCCGGATTTCGCTCTCGTTCAGAAACGAGGTCTCGACGTCGATCTGGGTGAATTCGGGCTGGCGGTCCGCGCGCAAATCCTCGTCGCGGAAGCACTTGGTGATCTGATAGTAGCGGTCGAATCCCGCCACCATCAGCATCTGCTTGAACAGCTGCGGCGACTGGGGCAGTGCGAAGAACATTCCCTCGTGCACGCGCGAGGGAACCAGGTAGTCGCGTGCGCCTTCCGGCGTGCTCTTGGTCAGCATCGGCGTCTCGATGTCGATGAAACCGTGCGCGTCCAGATACTGGCGAACCGCCCGGGCGACCTGGAATCGCAGCCGCAGATTGCGCTGCATCACCGGGCGCCGCAGATCCACCACGCGGTGCGTCAGCCGGGTCGCCTCGGACAGATCCTCCTCGTCCAGCTGGAACGGGGGCGACACCGACGGGTTCAGCACCGTCAGGCGCTCACACAGCACCTCGACCTGCCCGCTGACCAGCGCCGCGTTGACCGTGCCCTCGGGGCGGCGCCGCACGGTGCCCTCGACCCGGACGCAGTACTCGTTGCGCACGCCCTCGGCCGTCGAGAATACCTGCGGGCGGTCCGGATCGCAGACGATCTGAACCAGACCTTCGCGATCGCGCAGATCGATGAAAATCACTCCGCCATGATCGCGCCGGCGATGCACCCAGCCGTACAGCTCGACCGGCTGACCGGTGAACCGCTCGTCGACCAGTCCGCAATATTCCGTTCTCATTGCTGGCCTTTCGAAATTTGCGCGATTCTGAGCGGGACGTCGGCACCGACCACTCCGAGCGAGATCACGAACTTCAGCGCCTCGTCCACGCTCATGTCGAGCTCGCGCACTTCGTCGGGGCGGACGATCAGCGTGTAGCCCGAAGTCGGATTCGGAGCCGTCGGCACGTAGACCACGACCGAGTCGGCCCCTAGCTGGGCGGCCACGCGCTCGCCAGGCGCGCCGACCACGAACGCGATCGCCCACTGGCCGCGCTGCGGAAACTCCACCAGCACCGCGCGCCGGAACGAGTTCCCATCGGGCGACAACAGCGTATCGGAAACCTGCTTGACGCTCGAGTAGATCGAACGCACGATCGGAATGCGCGACAACAGCCCCTCCCACCACCGCACCAGGCGCTGCCCCATGATGTTGGCGGCCGCCATTCCGGTGAGCAGCAGCACCAGGGCCGAGAGCAGCAGGCCCGCGCCCGGCAGCGGGAATCCGAGCCAGCTCTCCGGACGCCAGGGCGGCGGCAGCAGCAGCAGCGTGCGGTCCATGCTGGACACGATAAGGTCCAACACCCAGAGCGTGAATGCCAGCGGGACCCAGATCAGCAGGCCGGTGATCAGGTATTTCTTCAGCATCGTTGTTGGTTTCAGCCGGCGATCCGCAGCGTCCAGCACCCCGGGTCTCGGGGCGGCCGGTAAGTCTCCCGGCGCTGCGCGGCCCGTCGTCGGGCGTTGCAAAATCTAATCTAACAGCACGGTGTGTCGGATTGACGCTGGCCGCGAACCGAAGGCGGCTCGCACCCCCTCAACGCGTCAACTGCAGGCTGAGCAGCCCCCGTCCCCGCAGGCGCTGCTGCTGGCCTCAGCGGAGGCCTTTTCGGTCTTGGTCTTGTCACCGGAGTCGGTCCCCTTGGGCTCGGCCGTCCCGCTGTCGCTCGCGCTGCTGGGCTTTCCAGATCCGTTCTTGAAGTCCGTGGCGTACCAGCCGCTACCGCGCAGCTGGAATCCGGCTGCCGTCAGTTGCTTCGAAAGCGTTGCGGTCTGACACTGGGGACAAATGGTCAACGGTGCGTCGGACACCTTCTGCAGCGCGTCCTGCGCGTGTCCGCACGACGAGCATTTGTAGGCGTAGATCGGCATCTGAAGCCTCGATTCGGACGAAAAAGCGGGCGATAACTGACTGAATTATAAGGGTCAAAATCGCCCATTCGGTGTCGCAATGATGGGGGCGGTTCGCGCCACTTCAAGGGCTTTGAGGGCCCGCCGGCGGTCGGGCGACGGCCGGCGCACGCGTCAGTCCTCCTCGTCCCGGCGATGCGCCTTGTGCTCCGCGGCAAGCTGCTGCTGAACGCTCGGGGGCACCGGCTCGTAGCGGGACAGCTCCATCGAGTAGCTGCCGTTGCCCTGCGTGATCGCCTTCAGCCGGCCGGCATACCCATCCAGTTCGGACAGCGGAACGGTTCCCGAGACGACCATCAATCCGGCCGCCAGGTTGCCGGTTCCGGTGACCTGCCCGCGCCGCGACGACAGGTCGCCCGTGATGTCGCCCATGTTGGAATCTGGGCAAACGATCTGTACGTTGACGATCGGCTCGAGCACGATCGGGCGGGCCTTGGCCAGCGCATCCAGGAAGGCCTTGCGCCCGGCCGCGACAAAAGCCACCTCCTTGGAGTCCACCGGGTGGTGCTTGCCGTCATAGACGATCACCCGCACATCCTGCATCGGGTAGCCGGCCACGTTGCCGTGCGCCAGCACCTCGCGCACGCCTTTTTCGACGGCGGGGATGTACTGGTACGGAATCACCCCGCCCTTGACCTGATCGACGAACTCGAAGCCGGCGCCACGCGCGAGCGGCTCCACCCGCAGATAGACCTCCCCGAACTGCCCGGCGCCGCCGGTCTGTTTCTTGTGGCGGGCATGCCCCTCGGCGTATGCCGTGATCGTTTCGCGGTACGGTATCCGGGGCGGGCGGGTCGAGACCTCCAGCTTGTACTGCACCGCCATCCGCTCCAGCACCGATCGAAGGTGCAGCTCGGACAGCCCGCGCAGCACGGTCTCGTTCTGGCCCACGTCGTGCTCGATCAGCAAGGTGGGATCCTCGGCGGCCAGCTTGTGCAGCACCTCGGAGATGCGCCCCTCGTCGCCGCGCCGCAGCGGCTCGATCGCCAGTCCGAACATCGGCCGCGGAAACTCCAGCGGCTGCATCCGGATCGGGTCCTCGTCGTGCGAATCGTGCAGCACGCAGTCGAACACGATCTCCTCGACCTTGGCGATGGCCCCGATGTCGCCCGGCAGCAGGCGCGGGACCTCGACCGTGTCCCTGCCCATCATCAGCAGCGGGTGGGCGACCTTGAACGCCTTCTTGCCCTCGCCCACATACAGCTGCGTGTCGCGCGTGATCGTGCCCTGGTGCACGCGGAACGTGCCGATGCGGCCGATGTACGGATCGTTGACGATCTTGAATACGTGGGCGAGCACGTGCCGGCTCGGGTCGGGCTCGGACCGGAACGAGCGCGCGTCCGGGCCGGCTCCGGCGAAAAACAGCGGCGGGTTGCCCTCGCCCGGATGCGGCAGGTGGCGCACCAACACCTCCAGCAGGTCTTGCACCCCGGCCCCGCTGCGCGCCGAGGTAAAGCACACCGGCACCAGATGGCCCTCGCGCAGCGCCTTCTCCAGCGGCGCGTGCAGCGTGGCCGGATCCACACTGCCCTGCTCCAGGTAACGCGTCATCGCCTCCTCGTCGACCTCGACCACCTGTTCCATCACGCGCCGATGCACGTCGCCCACCGACAGGAAATCGGCCTGACCGTGATCTTCGGCGAAGCAGTCGATCACGCGGGCGCCTCGCTCGGAGGGCAAATTGATCGGCAGGCATTCGGCGCCGAAGACCTCCTGCACCTGCGCCAGCAGGGCCGGAAGATTCAGGTTTTCCATGTCGATCTTGTTGATCACGATCATCCGGCACAGGTTGCGCTGCCGCGCCCAGTCCATCATCCGGCGCGTCGTCAGCTCGATGCCCGCCGAGGCATTGATCACGACCGCGACCGTCTCGACCGCATCGAGCGCGCCGATTGCCTGCCCGACGAAATCCGGGTAACCCGGCGTATCGATCAGGTGAATACGTGCATCGCGCCAGTCCAGATGCACGATGGCCGAGCGCAACGAGTGCTGCGCGGTCTTCTCCAGCGGATCGAAGTCGGACACGGTCGTGCCCTTCTCGACCGCGCCCGCCGCGCCGATCATTTTCGACTTCGTCAGCAATTGCTCGACGAGCGTGGTTTTGCCGGCCGCCCCGTGGCCCACCAGGGCCACGGTCCTGAGCCTGTCCGTCGTGTACTCCGCCATCGCGCTTTCCCCTCGATTGTTCTGATGATGCCGCCCCTCCTTCGCGCTGCGCGCTTCGGAGGGCAAGCTGCGCCCGGCCGGGGCGTCTGTGGCCACCCGGCGGAGCTAGTTTACGGCGCGCGGGGAGCCTGGGCCGTGCGGTCGATGCTGGTAATGCGCGGCTACGCGCTCGACGATGCGGTGCGAGAGCTCGCGGCCCGCCAGCGCGATCAGGACGATCTCACTCCTGCCAGTCGGCCGCCGCGGCGGCAGCCCCGAGCAGACCCGGCTGTGGGTGGGTGATCGCGAAGGTGGGGATCGTCTGCATCAGGGAACCGAAGCGGCCCTTGCTCTCGAAGCGCCGGCGGAACTCGCCGCGGCAGATCCATGGCAGCAGCGTCACCGTCATCCCACCGCCCAGGTACACACCGTCCCACGCGCCGTACATCAGCGCGACGTCGCCCGCGAAGCCGCCCAGGATCGAGCAGAAAAGCTCCACCGCGCGCCGGCAGGCGGCATCGGTACCCGCCAGCGCGCCGGCGGTGATCTGCTCCGGTGTGTTCATGCCGCCGGCCACGCCCTCGACGGCGCAAACGGCGGCGTACAGGTTCCGCAGGCCCGGTCCGGACACCAGGCGCTCGACGGACACTCGCGCATGCTGCTTCAACAGGCACTGCAGGATCGCGATTTCGTAGTCGTCGCTCGGCGCGAAGCCCACATGACCGCCTTCGGAATCGATCACGACGGAGCGCCCCTGTCGCAGCAGCAACCGGCACATCCCGAGCCCGGTTCCGGGTCCCAGCACCGCGTAGTGCCGGTCGGCCCGGCGAACTGCTGCAGGCGCCACCGCCTGTCCGATCGGCTCGAGTTCGGGGCGCCCCAGATGCGGGACCGCCATTGCGATCGCGGCATAGTCGTTGATCACCCGGATCTGATCCAGTCCAAGCTCTCGTTGCAGGTTCGCGATCGAGAACGACCAGTCGTTGTTGGTCACCTTGATTTCGTCGCCGGTGACGGCCGAGGCCACGGCGATCACCGACCGGCGCGGCCTTGGCGCGTGCATTTGCGCCAGGTAGTGCGAGGCCGCTTGCGCCAGGGACGCGAATTGCGCGACCGTGAACTCGCACACGCCGGTCAAGACCGGCCGTTGCCGACCTTCCGAGGCGCACAGTGCGAAGCGCGCGTTGGTGCCGCCGATATCGGCGATCAGCGCTCCGAGGGCGGATTGACCGTCCATGGCGCAATTGTGCGCGATCAACCGCGCAGCCGGTGCGCCTGCCGGGCAAAGCGCGTGATCGAAGTCCAGTCCGAGGCCCGGATCGACGCGGCCGGCGTGATCCAGGAGCCGCCGACGCAGCACACGTTCGGTAACGCCAGAAAATCGGGTGCGCTGGCCAGCGTGATGCCGCCGGTGGGACAGAACTTCACCCGGGGAAACGGACCGGCCAGTGCCTTCAGCATCTCCACGCCGCCCGCTTGCGCTGCGGGAAAGAACTTCAGCGTGTCGTAGCCAGCGGCGAAGGCTGCGGCCACCTCGGACGGCGTCATCGCGCCCGGAAGCAGGGGCAGCCCGCCGGACCGCCCCGCCTCCAACAGCGCCGCGGTGGCGCCAGGGCTGACGGCGAAATGAGCGCCCGCCTCGCGCGCCGCCGCCAGGTCGTCCGAGCCCAGCACGGTACCGGCGCCAACGATTGCCTGCGGCACTTCGCGCGCGATCGCGCGGATGCTCGCCAGTGCGGCCTCGGTGCGCAGCGTCACTTCGAGCACGGGCAAACCGCCCGCCAGCAGGGCGCGCGCCAGCGGAACGGCGTCGGCTGCGTCCTCCAGCACGATCACCGGAATCACCGGCGCCGCGGAAACCACGTCTCCGATCAACATTGCACGTCCGTCTTTCGGACCCGGATCAGGTCATTGACATCGTAGCGGCCACCGGCGCGCTACGCTCGGACGCGGCGAAGATGACGGCGCCCTGCTCCGCCCCTGCGGCCAGCACCCGTGCGCCGGCAAACAGCTCACGGCCAAGACCATGATGGTTGTGCTCAAGGTCCGGCGGCGACACCGTCCGCCGCGCCCACTCGCCGGCGTCGACGCGAACCTCCAGCACACCGCCTTCTGCGTCAAGCCGGATCGGGTCCCCGTCGCGCACCCTGGCGAGCGGCCCGCCGTCCAGGCACTCCGGTGTGACGTGGATGGCCGCAGGCACTTTGCCGGAGGCGCCGGACATCCGGCCGTCGGTCACCAGCGCCACCTTGAATCCCTGGTCCTGAAGGACGCCCAGCGTCGGCGTCAGCTTGTGCAGCTCCGGCATGCCGTTGGCGCGCGGGCCCTGATAGCGCACCACGGCGACAAAATCGCGCTGCAGCCTGCCTTGCTTGAAGGCGTCCAGCAGCGCGTCCTGGCCGTCAAATACCAGAGCCGGCGCCTCCACCACGCGATGCTGGGCCTTGACCGCGGAGACCTTGATCACCGCGCGCCCGAGGTTCCCGGTGAGCAGCTTCAGTCCTCCTTCGGCGCTGAACGGCCGCCCGGCCTCGGCCAGGATTTCGGCATCCAGGCTGCGCTCGGGCGCGGGGCGCCACTTCAGAGCTCCCTCGTCGTCCAGATAGGGCTCTTGCGTGTAGCTGGACAGGCCGGATCCGACCACCGTCTTCACGTCGGCGTGCAGCAGTCCGGCCGACAGCAGCTGGCGGATCAGCAAACCCATGCCGCCGGCTGCGTGGAACTGATTCACGTCGGCACTGCCGTTCGGATAGATGCGAGCCAGCAGGGGCACTGCGCGGGACAGCCGGTCGAAGTCATCCCAGTCGATCGTGATGCCCGCGGCGCGCGCGATCGCGACCAGGTGGATCGTGTGGTTGGTCGAGCCGCCGGTGGCCAGCAGTCCGACGATCGCGTTGACGATCGCGCGTTCGTCCACCACATCGGCAATCGGCGTGTACTCGGTCCCCGCTTGCGCGATGGCGACCGCGCGCTGCGCCGCCGCGCCCGTCAGCGCATCGCGCAGCGCCGTATTCGGATGCACGAACGCGGCTCCCGGCAGGTGCAGGCCCATCACCTCCATCAGCATCTGGTTGCTGTTCGCGGTGCCGTAGAAGGTACAGGTGCCCGGGCCGTGATAGGACTGCATCTCCGCTTGCAGCAATTCCCCGCGGCCCACCTTTCCCTGCGCGTGCAGCTCGCGGATCCTGGCCTTTTCGGTGTTGGCAAGACCGGACGTCATCGGGCCGCCCGGCACGAATACGACGGGCAGATGTCCGAATTGCAGGGCGCCGATCAGCAGGCCCGGCACGATCTTGTCGCATACCCCGAGGCACAGCACGCCGTCGAACACGTTGTGCGACAGCGCGATCGCGGTGGCCATCGCGATGACGTCGCGAGAAAACAGAGACAGCTCCATGCCCGGCTGACCCTGGGTGACGCCATCGCACATCGCCGGCACGCCGCCGGCGAACTGCGCGACCGCGCCCGCATCGCGCGCAGCCTGCTTGATGATTTCGGGAAACCGCCCCAGCGGCTGGTGCGCCGACAGCATGTCGTTGTAAGACGACACGATGGCCAGATTGGGGCGCTGCTGGCTGCGCAGCACGAGCTTGTCGTGCGGCGAAAACGCGGCCACGGCATGCGCCAGGTTCGTGCAGGATACGTGTGCGCGCGACGTGCCGGCTTTGCGCGCCGCTTCCACGCGCCGCAGGTACTGCGCGCGGCCGGCCGCGCTACGCTCCCGGATCCGCGTCGTGGTCGCCGAAATCACCGGATGAAGGTTCATGTCACACCTCGGTTGCGCCCGGTTCGATGGTCGATTCAGATTTCTGTACTAATACTACAAGATTTTGGCCGCTGGGCGCCGTCCGTCGGCCCGTGATTTACCTCAGTATAGGGGTTCCAGCCGGCAAGATTCTGTAGTATTAATACACGTCGTTTGAGGTAGAGAGGCATGTCGGAGACATTCGACTTCATCCTGTTCGGCGGCAGCGGCGACCTGGCGATGCGCAAGCTGCTGCCGGCGCTGTATTACCGGCACCGCGACAGCGGCGACACCTCGGGCTGGCGCCTGATCGGTCTGGGCCGGCACCCATTGTCGCGCGAGGAATATCTGAATCTGGCCCTGGAGCATTGCCGCCGGCACATCGCCGCGAAGGACTTCAGCGAAGCCGCGTGGAGCGCTTTCGCGCGGCAACTCGATTATCTGCGGCTCGACGCCAACGACCTGCAGGATTACCGGGCGCTGGCCGACTGGGTCGGGCAGGCCGATTCGCGCGTGCGGGTGTTCTATCTGGCCACCGAGCCCGGCCTGTTTGCCGCCATCTGCCAGGGGCTCAGCGCCGCCGGCCTGGTGACGCCGGCGAGCCGCGTGGTGCTGGAAAAGCCGCTCGGCCGCGACCTGGCTTCGGCGCGACGCATCAACGAGGAAGTGGGCGCGATCTTCAGCGAGCCCCAGATTTTCCGGATCGATCACTACCTGGGCAAGGAGACGGTCCAGAATCTGATTGCGCTTCGCTTCGGCAATGTCCTGCTCGAGCCGCTGTGGAACCGTTCCTGGGTGCGCGACGTGCAGATCACGATCGCGGAAATGGTCGGGCTCGAAGGCCGCGGGGATTTTTACGACCGCATCGGTGCGCTGCGGGACATGGTGCAGAGCCACCTGCTGCAGCTGTTGTGCATCGTCGCCATGGAGCCGCCCGCGAACATCGAAGCCGACACGATGCGCGACGAGAAGTTGAAGGTGCTGCGGGCGCTGCGGCCGATCGCCGGCGAGGACGTGGCCGCCCGTATCGTGCGCGGTCAGTACCACGCCGGCGCGATCGACAACAAGCCGGTGCCCGCGTACCTGGACGAGCCGGGTATTGCGGCAGGCAGCCGCACCGAGACCTTCGTTGCGATCAAGGCCGAGCTGGGCAACTGGCGGTGGGCTGGCGTGCCCTTCTACCTGCGCACCGGCAAGCGGATGCAGCAGCGGCTGGCCGAGATCGTGATCCACTTCCGCGGGGTGCCGCATCCGATGTTTCGTGCGGTCTCCGGCGAGCCGGCCAACCGCCTGGTGATCACGCTGCAGCCGGACGAGAGCCTGCGTCTGGATCTGATGGCCAAGGTGCCGGGCGAGGGCATGAACGTGCAGCCGATCTCGCTGGACGTGGCGTTGTCGGAAACCTACCAGACGCGCCAGTGGGATGCGTACGAGCGCCTCATCATGGACGTGGTTCACGGCAAATTGACGCTGTTCATGCGGCGCGACGAATTGGACGCCGCCTGGCAGTGGCTTGAGCCGATCCTGAAGGATTGGCAAAAGAGCACCCAGGCGCCGCGACCCTACGCGGCGGGAACGTGGGGGCCGACGACCTCCAGCACGCTGATCGCCCGCGACGGCAATGCGTGGCGCGAGGAGAGTTGAGCGTGTCTGCTCCGGATCCGCTGCTGCTGCCCGCAACCGTGCAGCAGCATCTGTTCGCCACCGGCGCGCAGACCGCGCAGGCCCTGGCGGCCGCGGTCGCAGCGAATTTGCAGGACGGCGTGCGGCGGCGGCGCCGCGCCGGCCTGATCGTGCCGGGGGGACGCACGCCGGTTGCGTTTCTGGATCAGCTTGCCGCGCAGCAGATCGGCTGGTCCGGGGTGACCGTGAGTCTGTCCGACGACCGTCTCGTGCCGGCGGATCATGCCGACAGCAACGAAGGCGTGGTCCGACGGCACCTGCTGCAGAAGGCGGCCGCCTCGGCAAGCTTGATCCCGCTCGTCAGCGCGGCTTCGGCACCCCAAGTTCAACTGGCGAGCGCCGAGCGCGCGCTGGCGGCGATGCCGCGGCCGTCCGACGCCGCCGTACTGGGGATGGGCGAGGACGGGCACACGGCATCGCTGTTTCCGGGCGCGCCCGGCACGGCCGAGGCGCTCGACCTGCGTCGGCCCGAGCGCGTGGCGCTGGTGTCGCCGGCCGGCGCGCCTCACCCGCGCATCAGCCTGACGCTGCGCGCATTGCTCGATACACGCGCGGTGATGATCCTGATCCAGGGCGAAGGAAAGGCTGCCGCGATCGAGCGCGCGGCGCGCAGCGATCCGGCGCGTCATCCGATTGCCGCCTTCCTGCAGCAGAAGAGCGTGCCCGTGCACGTTTACTACAACCGATGAGGTCCGAACCGTCTGCGATGCGGGGGGCGGCGGCCCCGCGCAGTTCGCTGCTGGCGCGCATCGCCGCCGCCCTGCCGCAGCTGCGCAAATCCGAACGCTCGGTCGCCGAGCGGGTGCTGGCGCAGCCGAACGAGGTACTGCACCTGTCGATCGCCGAGATGGCAAGGCGCGTCGGTGCAAGCCAGCCGACCGTCGCGCGCTTTGCGGCCGCGATGGGTTTCTCCGGCTACAAGGAGTTCAAGCTGAGGCTGGCTCAGAGCCTGGCATCTGGCATGCCGTTCGTGCACCAGGACGTCCGGCCGGACGACACCGTGGAGCTGGTCACATCCAAAGTCTTCGACCGGGCGATCGGCGCGCTGATCGAAGTGCGCAACCAGCTGGATCCGGCAGCCTTGAAACGCGCCATCCGGATTCTGGCCGGGGCCCGGCGGATCGAATGCTATGGCGTCGGCAACTCGGGCATTGTCGCGCTGGATGCGCAGCACAAGCTGTTCCGCTACGGCGTGCCGACCGCCTCGTACGTCGACACGCACGCGATGGGCATGGCGGCGACCGTGCTCAAGCGAGGCGACGCGGTGCTGGCCGTCTCGGCGAGCGGCCGCACGACCGATACGCTGGTCGCGGTGGAAATCGCCCGCGAGTCGGGCGCGCAGGTGGTCGCGATCGCTCCCGGAGGCTCGCCGCTCGCGAAGCTCGCCACGGTGGCGCTTTGCGCCGACGTGCCGGAAGATCCGGACATCTATGCCCCGATGGTCTCGCGCCTGGCGCACCTGGCGATCATCGATGTGCTCTCGGTCGGCCTCGCGCTGACACTGGGACCGTCGCTGCCGAAGCGACTGGAGCGCAGCAAGCAGACTTTGCGGGACAAGCGCCTGCGGGCACCGAATGTCGGATAACTGGCCCCGCTTCAGCGGCTTGCTGTCCGGTGCCGAGCAGCACGAGTTCATCCCCTTCGTGCATCGACTGATCGGGAGTGCGTTCGCGACGATCCGACCGTATTTCCTGCAGCCGCTGGCGGTCGAGTCGAAGACGGATCGCTCGCCGGTCACGCAGGCGGATCGCCAGACCGAGCTCGCGCTGCGGCGCCTGATCGACGAACGATATCCGCACCATGCATTGCGCGGCGAGGAATACGGCCAGCGCACCGGCGGTCCGTATCGCTGGGTGCTCGATCCGATCGACGGCACCCGCGCCTTCATCAGCAACTGCTTCCTGTTCGGATCGCTGATCGCGCTGGAGCGCGATGACGGCGCCGGGTTTGTTCCGGTGCTGGGCTGTATCGCCCACTGCGCCGCGGGCACCGCGCTGATCGGGCACCGCGGGGGCACCACGCTTTTTTGCGCCGACGCCCGCCAGCGGGCGGTGCACGTGCGCGAGTGCAAGCGGTTGAGCGACGCCACGGTCCTTTCCAGCTCGAGCTGGGTCGGACGCGAGCAGAACGAGGCCGCCGGCATCGAAGCGGTGGCCCGCGCGGCGGGCATGTACCGGACCTGGGGAGACTGCTTCGGCTACTTCTCGCTCGCAACCGGCGGCTCCGACGTGATGCTCGATCCGCAGCTGGAGTACTGGGACGTCGCGGCGGTCGTCCCGGTCGTCGAAGGCGCCGGGGGGCGCGTCACCAGCTGGCGTGGCGGCGATCCGCTGCGCGATTTATCGCTGATCGCAACCGCTGGCCAGGTGCACCACGAAGTGCTGAGGCTCGTCGGCCCGACCGGCACGAGCGCGCTGAAGTCTTCGCCCTGATCGTCGCAGTCTGTCGCCGGTCGCCTTGGAACGTCCGCCTAGAATCGGGCGCCCGTCAGCTTCCCGAAACCGAAGCAGGGGTCCGGCTTTCCGGCGCGCGTGATCGCGATCCTCCCATAGGGCACCTCAGGCGCTCATCCATTCCTTCTCGGGTTGGCGCCAGTAGACACCGGCACTGCGGTTGAGCATGCGATACCCGATGAGCTCCCGGCGCAAGGTGGCCGAATCCCAATAGTGGCGCTGGATCAGCTCATTGACCTCGGCTTCGCGATACCGTTTGTCGGGCGCGAACTTCTCCGCCAGCCACTTCAAAACGGTCCAGCGCTTGCGGCGGCTCGCCGGAATCGTCTTCAGGACCTCGCCCTCGAGATAGTTCCTCAAGACACGCGAGTTCCAGTCGCGCGGATCCTGGACCGCTGAGACAATCGCGCCGCGCTGCCCGAAGATCATCCGGCTCAGCCTGCGCAACTCCTCGCCACGCAGGCTGTAGTAGTGGGCGTTGCCCTTGGCCGACATTTCGACGAGGCCCACTTGCGCAAGGTACGAGAGGTGGTGGCAGACGGTCGGTTCCTTCAGCTGCAACTCGGCCGCCAGCTCCTTCACGTGGTGAGGGCGCTTCAGCAGCAAGCCAACCATGCGCAGGCGACTTTCGTTTGCCAACGATTTGAAGAAGGCAAGCGTGACTTCGAAGCTCGCTTCCGGTGTGGAAGAGGATGTCGACACGGCAGCCCTGTTGGGTCGAATAGGGGAGAGGGTAAACCTAATAGATATAAATCTAATTAGATATCCATCGAATGTCAACCGCGCGACAACGCCCGACCGATCCGCGAACGCGGCGAATGGGGGACTTGACTTGATGTCCTAAAAGGACTGTAATTTCTGTCATGACAGAACATACAGATAAATCAGCAAAGATTCCCGGGCCGGTCCAACAGTTCGTCCTGCAGTGGGGCAATCTGGGCGAGCGGTGGGGCGTAAACCGCTCGGTCAGCCAGATCCACGCGCTGCTGTACGCCTCCGAGCGCCCGCTTACGGCGGAAGAAATCGCCGACATGCTCGGCATCGCCCGTTCCAACGTCTCAACGTCGCTGCGCGAGCTGCAGAGCTGGGAGATCGTCCGGGCGGTCCCGGTCATGGGCGATCGCCGCACCTTTTATGAGGCCGAAACGGACCTCTGGGTCGTGGTCACACGCATTGCTGCCGGACGTAAAAGCCGCGAACTCGATCCGGCAGCGGTGGCGCTGCGCCAGTGTCTGGACGCCGCACAAGGCGATCAGGCCGTCAGCCCGGTGGTCGCCAAGCGCCTGCGCGACATGCTCGAGTTCGTCGAGCGCGCCAGCCGCTGGTACGAACAGATGCTGAAGCTGTCACGCACGCAGATCGGCGCTCTGATGAAACTGGGCGGCGGGATCGCCCGCTTGCTGGACCGCGCCGCCACCCGGGATAAGTGACACCCAACCCGAAAGGAGATCGCCATGACACCCGTTGCTGCCTTCTTGACCGACATCTCCGTCAGCCTGGTTTTGAGCACCGTGCTGCTGACCGTGATGGCTCGACCGCTGCGCCTGATCTTGAGGCAGCTCTGCCCGGAAACGGACGCCAGCGCCTTCTGGTTGGTATTTACGGGCGTCATGCTGTACCTGACGCCACTGATGTTCGCCGTCTTTTTCCTGCCGACCGCCAATGTGGTCGAGCCGGTGTCCGTCATACGTGCAGCGATGGTCGCCGCCTCGTTCGGGGCGTTCGCCGCACTGCTCGTGATCGGCTATCAGGTCGCCAACGGGCGAGCGCGAGCGGCGGCAAGCGTCGCGCGGGAAGGAGGAAAAGAATGAGGGAGGATTCAACGTCGGCTGGTGAAGGCCGTGCCGTGGTCTACGACGGGCATTGTTACGTCTGTACCGGATGGGTGCGGTTCTTCGAACGCCATCCCGTCGAGCCCGAGTTCTCGCTGGTTCCGATGCAGAGTTCGACGGGCCGTGAGTTGCTCTCGCAACACGGCATTGACCCGAATGATCCGTCGACGTTCCTGGTTCTGGACGGCGGCAAGGCATACACGGCCTCGGACGCGGTCATCCACGTCGTGGCCGCTGCCGGCGGAGCATGGGGTCTCGTTCACGTCGCCTGGATCGTGCCGCGCGCCTGGCGCGACGCCTTGTACGACCTGCTCGCACGCAACCGGTATCGCTGGTTTGGCCGGCGCCCGACCTGCTACCGGCCGATGAAATCTTCCTGACGGCGCACAACCCAGGCCGCCATGTCGGAGGCGAGGCCCCAATGCGCATCGTCGTGCTGGGCGGGTCGGGCAACTTTGGTGAGCGCGTTGTGCGCGAAATCAAGAAAGATCCGGCGCTCGAGGTGATCGCCGCGCGACGGGCGATTGGCGACGCGGGCACCCTCGACGGCGTTCACACTGCCGCACTCGATATCGGTGCCCGGGATTTCGCGACACGCCTGGTGGCCCTCGCGCCGCAGTTGGTCATTCACTGTGCAGGCCCCTTTCAGGGACAGGACTATCGTGTTGCGAAAGCCGCGCTGGCCGCCGGCGCACACTACCTCGACTTGGCGGATGCACGCGAGTTTGTGACCGGCTTCGCCGTCGGAAACAACGAGGCCGCGCGGGCCGCGCATCGGTTGGCAATCTCCGGTGCCAGCACGCTGCCGGCCTTGTCGTCCGCAGTCATCGAAGTGCTGCGCGAGCCACTGGCGTCTGTCGACGAGATCGAGATTGCCATCGCGCCCGGTCAGCGTGCGCCACGCGGCGCGGCGACGCTGGCAGCGGTCCTGAGCTACCTTGGCCGCCCGTTCGCATGGAAACGGAACGGACAGTGGGAACAGGCGTGGGGCTGGCAGGAATTGCAGCGCGTCCGTTTCGATGTTGGGACTCGGTGGGCTGCGGCTTGCGATGTCCCCGATCTCGCGGTGCTGCCCCAACACTTTGGCGACGTCAGGACCGTGACCTTTCGCGCCGCCCTCGAAGTGGACATCCAACATTTCGCGCTGTGGGTCTTGGCGGCGATGCGCCGTGCCGCGCTGCCACTGCCGATCGAGCGTTGGGCCGTCGGACTCAACCGCCCGACGTCTTTGCTCGACGTCTTTGGCAGCGACCGCGGCGGGATGCGCGTAAGCATCGTCGGGATTGGAGCCGATGGAGCGCGCCGGCGTCGAACCTGGCAACTGACGGCCGAGGACAATCATGGGCCGGAGATTCCATGCATGGCTTCAATCCTGCTGGCACGCCGACTGGCGCGCGGTCAACTGCGATCTTCGGGTGCCTATCCGTGCATTGGTTTTCTGAGCCTGGCCGACTTCGAGCAGGAGTTTGCGCATTGGTCGATCCGTACCCGCGTCGAAGAGGCAGATGCGTGAGCGGCTGGTAGCGGATGAAGCCCAAACCTGCGCCATGAACTCTTACCTCATTATGAAGTGGGCTCATGTGCTCTCGAGCGTTTTACTGGTAGGAACCGGCTTCGGCTCCGCCTACACCATGTTCTTTGCCAACCGGAGCGGCAGCATTGCGACACAGGCCGAGGTCAGCCGGATGGTGGTGCGCGCGGATTGGTGGTTCACGACACCGGCTGCCGTCACCCAACTGCTGACCGGGCTATGGCTGGCGCACTGGGGCGGCTGGCCGATCGCCACGCCCTGGATCGCGTGGTCCCTCTTTCTTTTCGGGTTGGCCGGCGCGTGCTGGCTGCCGGTCGTCTGGCTCCAGTTGCGAATGGCGGCAATAGCACGGCAGGCGCTGCAAAACGCCTCGGCGTTGCCGCCGCTGTACGCGCGTTACGCGCGCCGCTGGGAATGCCTGGGCTTCCCGGCCTTTACAGCCATGCTGTTGGTCTACTACATGATGGTGGCTAAACCCGCGCTTTGAGGGATCGGTTCTGCACGTTTCGGCTACCCGGGCCGGGCCCAAGCTCAAGGCTCTCGAAGGATCTCCCCGATAAAAAAGTCCCCGTATTCTTCGAGCTTCTTCTGCCCCACGCCGTACACATCGAGGAACTCGGCTCGCGTCCGAGGCCTTCGGGCCGCCATGTCCTGCAGGGCCCGGTCGCTGAAGACGACGAACGCCGGCACGTTTCGTTCGTCTGCCAGCTTCTTCCGCAGCGCACGCAAGCGCTCGAACAGGCGATCGTCGCGGACCGGCTCGGTCGGCTGCCGCGTATCGCCATCCGGTTCGTAAGGCTCCGTATCAAAGTCGTCCCGCGGGCGCGGCGAGCCTTCCGGGGCCAGGCGCTGCTTCTGCCGCTCCCTCTTCCCGGGCGAGCCGCCCGCACGGCGCGCTTCCCCGGCGATGTCGCGCCCCAGGCAGTTTCCACACGACTCGCCGCAAGCCTCGATGGCTTCAGCGAAATGGCCGGCGAGGCGGCGCCACAGGCAGGTGGGGTCGTCGGCGAGATCGAACATGCGGCGCACGGCACGGCGCTGTTGATGGGCAACCTCGGGGTCCTGCACCTCGGAGTTCTCGAGCAGGCGGTCGTGCGACATCACGTCGGCCCACGAGTAGAAAAGGACGCAGTCCGCGGGAGCGCCGTCGCGCCCGGCGCGACCGATTTCCTGGTAGTAGCCCTCGATCGAGCGCGGCATGTCGCGGTGGAGCACGAAGCGGACGTTGGACTTGTCGATCCCCATGCCGAACGCGATTGTGGCGCAGACGACATCGAGTTCGTCCCGGCTGAACCGATCCTGGGTCCTTGCGCGCTGCTCCGATGTGATGCCTGCGTGGTAGGCCGCCGCGCGGATGCCCTTTCGCTCGAGGAACTCGGCGGTCGACTCAGCCGCCTTGCGCGACAGGCAATAGACGATCCCCGACTCGCCGCGTCGTTCGCGCACGAAGCGCAGGATCATGTCGCGCACGCCGTCGCCTTGCCCTTTCTTTACAGCGAACAGTTTGAGATTGGATCGGAAGAACGAGCCGCGAACCTCCAGCGGATCCTTCAACGCGAGCTGCTCGATGATGTCGTTCTTCACGTGAGGCGTTGCGGTCGCGGTCAGGGCAAGGACGGTGATTCCTCTGAAGCGTTGTTTCAGACCGGCCAGGTTGCGGTAGGACGGGCGAAAGTCGTGCCCCCATTCGCTGATGCAGTGCGCCTCGTCAACCGCAACCAGCCTCAGGTCGAGCGAGTCCAGCAGGCGACCGACCGACGCGTCGATTCCCTCTGGAGCGGCGTAGAGCAGCTCGAGCTCGCCCGCCCGCAGCCGCGCCTCGCGCCGCGACCGCTCGGCCGGTTCGAGGGATGAGTTCAGGAACGTCGCGCGCATCCCGACTTCGCCCATCGCATCGACCTGGTCCTTCATCAGCGAAATCAGCGGCGACACGACCAGCGTCAACCCGCCCATCAGACGTGCCGGAATCTGATACGTCACCGACTTTCCGGCCCCCGTCGGCATCACCCCGAGGCAATCCCGCCCCGTCATGGCCGCGCGGATGATCTCCAGTTGCCCCGCCCGAAACTTCGGATACCCGAATACTTCCTTCAGCGTCGCCAGCGCGCGTTCCTCGCAGGCACCGGCGCGAGCCTGCTTCGCGCGTTCCCCGGCCTGGCGCAAAAGCTGGAGGGCCTCCGGTGTGAACAGCAATGGCGCCTCGCGATAGCGCGACCGAAGTATCTCCAGTCTCGATTCGACCGCGCCCGCGGGCAGAGCAGCCAACGACTGGGCTTCGGCAAGGACTCCGTCCGGCGTGTTGTATTTCGCCTCTGGCATACCGTGTGCAAACAAGAAAAAGCCCGGCCGCCGAGCACCGACCGGGCTGTATGCGTTCTAAGAGAGATCTATTTCAGAAAGGAATATCGTCGTCCATGTCGGCAACCCCGCCGGCTCCTCCCGCCGGTTCCTTGGCGGTCTTGGCCGCGGCCGGTTTGGACGCGGCGCGCGGAGCGCGGGGCTCGTCGTCGGTCGGCGCGCCGGCGCCCTGGCGCGAGCCGAGCATCTGCATCACGTCGGCCACGATTTCGGTCGTGTAGCGATCCTGCCCGTCCTTGTCCTGCCATTTGCGGGTGCGCAGGCGGCCCTCGATGTAGACGGGCGAGCCCTTCTTCAGGTACTCGCCGGCGATCTCGGCCAGGCGCCCGAAGAACGCGACCCGATGCCACTCGGTTTCCTCGCGCTTTTCCCCGGTGTTCTTGTCCTTCCACTGCGAAGTGGTCGCGACCGACACGTTCGTGATCGCCGCCCCGTCGGGGCTGTACCGGGTCTCCGGATCACGCCCGAGATTGCCGATCAGAATCACCTTGTTCACCGATGCCATGCTCGATCTCCCTCATCCTCTCCCGGCCGCCCATATGCCTGGCCAATCGATAAACTCCATCATAGTCTCCGTTCCCGTGGCAACCGGCAAATTCACGTGTCAGTAAGTGCCTGACGCGATGCGACAATTCAGCTCCATGCTGTGGCCAGAATCGTGGACACGGCGCTGCTTCGTGCCGATCGATGCACTTTAAAGAATAGCGAGCCCTTGATCTTGGAAAACGCTCCCCCGCAATGGTTCACCGACGCCATCTCCTCGCCGTTCCAGCAGCGCACGCTGACGGTGACGGGGTGCCCGATCAACTACCTGGTGTGGGGCGAGCCCGAAAAGCCACCGCTGGTCCTGGTGCACGGCGGCGCCGCCCATGCCATGTGGTGGAGCGTCCTCGCACCACAGCTGTCGCGCCACTACTGCGTCATCGCACCGGATCTTTCCGGTCACGGCGACAGCGGCCGTCGGGATACTTACCCGGTACAGGCGTGGGCCGACGAAGTGATCGCAGTGAGCGACGACGCCGCGAACGGCAGGCCACCGGTTCTGGTCGGCCACAGCATGGGAGGCCTGGTCAGCATCGCGGCCGCCGCAATCTACGGCGACCGGCTCGCCGGAGCGATCATCGTCGATGCGCCGGTCAGGAAACAGGATCCGGAAAGTGATGCAGGCAAAGGCGGCAGGACCTTTCGCGCCCCGAAGACGTATCCCGACCTTCAGACCGCCATGGCCCACTTCAGGCTCATCCCGGAGCAGCCCTGCGAGCATGGCTTCATCCTCGACCACATCGCCCTGCACTCGCTGCGTCGAACCGAGCACGGGTGGACCTGGAAGTTCGATCCGAGCGTGTTCCTGCGGGCCTCTCCCAGGTCACCGCGCGATTATCTTGCCGATGTGCGCTGTCGCGTTGCCTTGATGCGGGGCGAGTTCAGCGCCATCGTTCCGCCCGAGACGGGCGAATACATGTACGAGCTGCTCAACCGGAACTCCCCGCTGGTCGAAATTCCTCAGGCGCACCACCACCTGATGCTGGACCAGCCGCTGGCGTTCATCGCCGCGCTTCGAGCCCTGCTCGCCGACTGGGAGCACTCGGTGCCTCGCCGGCGACCGGATACGCCATGAGTGCCGCCGCCGGCGAGGCGCTGGTCCTGTTCGCTCACGGAGCGCGCGACGCACGCTGGTCGGCGTCGCTTTCCGCGCTCGCGCAGGCAATGCGTACCCACGCCGGCGACGCCAGTGTGCGCACCGCGTTTCTCGAACTGCAGACTCCAACGCTGCTCGAAGCGCTCGAGGCGGCGGCCGCCGAGGGAGCCCGGCGCATTCACGTCGTACCGGTGTTCTGGGCCGCGGCGGGCCACATCGAAAACGATTTACCGCCGATCCTCGCCACGTTCAGTGCCCGACACCCTCAGGTGGCGGTCCGCGTGCTGCCCGTGCTGTCGGAGCTGCCAGGAATGCTGGAGTTCGTCGCGCGAACAGTCGCGCAGTCGATCAATATGTGTGCATGCCCGGATGGGCCGCCGTCACCTTGATACATTTTTCGGCCCCGGTCGGCGCCCGCTCTTTGTCGACCACCTTGATGCACACGGTGTGATCGCCGAGCGAGAGCTTGTTCAGCGTGTAGCTGCCCTTCAGTGCGTTCAGCACCGCGGCCTCCGTGCCGTCGACGGTCACCACGGCGTGGTCGCCGTTCGGTCCGAGCGCGGCGTCGTAAACGACCTGGGTTCCACTCACCTGGACCTTGGCACCGTCGGACGGCGAGGTGATATTCACGGACTCGCCGCCTGCGAACGCAAGGCTGGGTAGGCCGAGCGCGACCATCAGGGCTGCAGATCTAAGCAAGTTCATCGTCCTCTCCAGTCTGATCTGATCGCGCGAGTCTACCCACGTCGGTGCGTGACGCCGCCCAGAACCTACTTCGGCGGCGGCAAGCCCGCATCGATCGAAAAGATCACGCCAAAGGCCCGGTTGCCTTGGGCGTCAACCCCGCCGTTGTAGGTCGTTCCATAGAGCTTGCCATCGGAGAACTGCTTGTGCTTTCTCGGGAATCGTTTTTTTCGGACGGCGACTGCGATCAATCCGCGGCGCCCGGGCAAATCAGTCTGTACCGGGCTGACCGGCTAAGGTTCAAGTGCCGGGGAAATTCTTTGCAGTCCGGGTCGCCTTAGGATCGAAAACGCGCGTCCGACCTATCGTTGTTCCCGTGGTGTGATCACCGCATGCAGCAGCTTGCCGCCGCGCACCGCCCGAACCGCGCACAGCCGGCCGATCCGCGTGTGGTCGAGCAGGCGGCGCAACTCGCCGATCGATGAAACGGCGACCCCGTCCAGGCCGATGATCCAATCGCCCGGCTCGATGCCGGCGGTCAGCGCCGGGCTGTCGGGCGCCACGTCCCCGACGCGCACGCCGTTGGCCTGCTCCACTCCGATGGCGCGCTGAAGCAGGCGCGGTAACGCGGCGGTCACGCCGGTGAGCCCGATGAAGGCGCGCCGCACGCGCCCGTGGGCCAGCAGTTGCGTGACCACCCAGCGCGCCGTATCGACGCCGACCGCGAAACACAGCCCCTGCGCGCCCGGGATGATCGCGGTGTTCACGCCGATCACCTCGGAAGCCGAATTCACCAGCGGTCCGCCCGAGTTGCCCGGGTTCAGCGCCGCATCCGTCTGGATCAGATCTTCGATCAGGTTGCCGTCACGCGCGGGCAGCGAGCGGCCCAGTGCCGAGATCACGCCCGCCGTCACCGTGTTTTCGAATCCGTAGGGGTTGCCGATCGCGATGGCCAGTTGCCCGACCCGCAGCGTGGCCGAGCGGCCCAGCCGGGCCACCGCCAGGCCGCTGCCGCCAACCCGCACCACGGCCAGGTCGGTGGTCGGGTCGTCGCCGATCGGATCGGCGTCGAACTCCGAGCCATCGGGAAAGACCACATGCACCACACTGGCTCCATGCACCACGTGGCTGTTGGTCAGCACGAATCCGTCCGGCGTGAACGCAAATCCGGAGCCCGCGCCGGAGACGTCGTGCTTCCTGCCGGTGCGGTCGGCCAGCCGCCGGCGCACCGAGATCGCGCCTACGGCCGGACCGAGGCTCGCTACGGCATCGACCACCGTCCGCGAGTAGGCGTCCAGGGCAACGCGGTCGTCCGTGTGGGTCCCGCCGGCAGCGACCCCGTGCGCATCTTCCATTCCCGCCAGATGGGTGCGGCGGGCCGTAAATCAACCGCACCCCGGGGACAGCGCACCTCCGTCATGCCGCGCCCGCATATGGACATTGCGATCCGATTGTTCACAGGGCTGGCGCGAGCCAATAGGCTTCGTGGACTATCCAACGCAGGTCGGAGCGTCCGTGCTGTTCGAATACATCGTAGGCGGTGCGCTGGTGGGCACCGTGGTCGGTGCAACCGGGGTCGGTGGCGGTTCGTTGATGACCCCGCTGCTCACCCTCGTCTTCGGGCTGCCCGCCCAGGTCGCGGTCGGCACGGACCTGCTGTTCGCGTCGATCACGAAATTGAGCGGAGCCGTCACACATTGGCGGCGCGGCAACGTGCAGTGGTCGATCACCGGATGGCTCACGCTGGGGTCGGTTCCGGCGGCACTCGGCACGATCGCGGCTCTGCAAGGCTGGCACCCGGAGGCGGCCCAGTTCGGAGCGTTCGTGCGCCCGGCGCTCGCTGCGGCCCTGTTGCTGACGGCCGCGGGCCTTTTGTTCCGCTCCCAGATCCAGACCCTCGGCCGCCGCTTCGCTCCGCAGCCGGACAGCGCGCGGGCCGACGTCGCGAACCTGGTTCGGCCGCTGCCCACCGTGGCGGTCGGCCTCGTGATCGGGGTGATGGTGACGCTGACATCGGTCGGCGCCGGTGTGATCGGCGTGGTCGCGCTGCTGTACCTGTACCCGACCTTGACCGCCAAGCGCCTGGTCGCGGTCGACATTGCGCACGCGATTCCGCTCACGCTGGTGGCCGGACTGGGCCACGTGGCGCTGGGCACCGTGAACTGGCCGGTGCTGGGCGCTCTGCTGATCGGTTCGGTGCCGGCGATCTGGCTCGGAGCGCTGCTGGCCGACCGCCTGCCCGAGCGGGCATTGCGCGTTCTTCTGGCAGCGATGTTGACGCTGATCGGAACCCGACTGGTGCTGGTCTGACGATGTACCGCTACACCGAATTCGATCAACGGATGGTGGACGAACGGGTCGCGCAGTATCGCGACCAGGTGGCGCGCTACCTGCGGGGCGAACTGACGGACGATGAATTTCGCCCGCTGCGGCTGCGAAATGGCCTTTACCTCCAGCGCCACGCGCCGATGCTGCGGCTGGCGATTCCGTACGGCTTGCTGTCGGCACGCCAGATGCGGATGCTGGCGCACGTGGCGCGAACCTGGGACCGCGGCTACGGCCACTTCACGACGCGGCAGAACATCCAGTTCAACTGGCCGCGACTGGAAGACTCGCCGGATATCCTGCAGGCGCTGGCGACGGTGGAGATGCACGCGATCCAGACTTCCGGTAACGCCGTGCGCAACATCACGACCGATCCGCTGGCCGGAGTCGCGCCGGACGAGCAGGTCGACCCGCGTCCGTACTGCGAGCTGCTGCGCCAGTGGAGCACCTTCCACCCGGAATTTTCCTACCTGCCGCGCAAGTTCAAGATCGCGCTGACCGGAGCACGCGACGTCGATCGCGCGGCCACCGCGATGCACGACATCGGCTTGTACCTGAAGCGCGACGGCGCGGGCGCGGTGGTCGTGGACGTGCTGGCCGGCGGCGGCATGGGGCGCACCCCGGTGGTCGGAACGATCATCCGGCGCGATCTGCCGTGGCAGCACGTGCTGTCGTACTGCGAGGCGATCCTGCGCCTGTACAACCGCTACGGCCGCCGCGACAACCTGTTCAAGGCGCGCATCAAGATCCTCGTGCGCGCGCTCGGCGTCGAGCAATTCACGCGCGAAGTCGACACCGAATTCGCGCAATTGGAAGGCGGAGCGGCCACCGCCACCGAGGCGGAGCTGGCCCGGATCGCGGCCGGCTTCGAGGCGCCGCCCTACCGGGAGCTGCCGGCCGATTCGCAGCAGCTGCGCGAGCAGCTGGCGACTCATCCGGGCTTCGCGCGCTGGCACGCGCGCAACGTCAGCGCGCACCGCGTACCGGGTCACGCGGCAGTGACCTTGTCGCTGAAGCGTTCCGGGACGGCGCCGGGCGATCTGGATGCCGATCGGATGGATGCAGTGGCGGATCTGGCCGAGCGCTTCAGCTTCGCGGAGCTGCGTGTGACGCACGAGCAGAACCTGGTGCTGGCCGACGTCGCCCAATCCGAGCTGTTCGCACTGTGGAACGAGCTGCGCGCGCTGGGGCTGGCGACGCCGAACATCGGTCTGCTGACCGACATCGTGTGCTGCCCGGGCGGCGACTTCTGCTCGCTCGCCAACGCCAAGTCGCTGCCGATTGCACAGGCGATCCAGGAACGCTTCGACGACGCCGACTACGTGGACGATCTGGGTGATCTGACGCTGAACATGTCCGGCTGCATCAATTCGTGCGGGCACCACCACGTCGGCAACATCGGGATTCTGGGTGTCGACAAGAAGGGCGCCGAGTTCTATCAGATAACGCTGGGCGGCGACGTCGGGCCCGATCCGGCCTCCACCCGCGTGGGCAGCGTGATCGGTCCGTCGTTTTCGGCCGAGCAAGTGCCCAGCGTGATCGCCGCGATACTCGACCAGTACGTCGGGCTGCGCCAGCCGGAGGAGCGCTTCGTCGAAACCCTGACACGCGTGGGACTGGCGCCGTTCAAGACCGCCGCTTACACGATCCCGGGCGTGGCCCCGGCCGAATCCGAGAGCCTCGAGCATGCCTGAGCGCCGGATCATCCGGCTGCTCGACGGCCGCGCACGGATCGTCGAGGATGCGTGGACGCTGTTCGAGGACGGCGCGGCCTGGAGCGGCGAGGCGTCCGCTCTGATTCCCCTGGCTACGGCCCTGGCGCAGCGCGAGCGCCTGCCCGCCGCGGCTCCGGCGGGCGTCTGGCTGTCACCGACCGACGAACCGGCTCAGGCCGTGGCGCTATTCGGCGCGATTGAACTGATCGCGGTGCAGTTCCCGGTATTCGGGGACGGCCGCGGCTATTCGACGGCGGCGCTGTTGCGCAACCGCCATGGCTGGCGCGGCGAGTTGCGAGCCATCGGCGACGTGCTGCGCGACCAGCTCTTTTTCATGAAGCGCGTGGGGTTTGACAGTTTCGCACTGCGCGCCGACCGCAATATCGAGGAGGCGGTGGCATCGCTGTCGGACTTCACCGATTCGTACCAGGGGTCGGTCGACCCCGCGTTGCCCGCGTTCCGCCGCATCGATCCAGCCCCGCGTCGGCTGTCATGAGTGTGCACGTCGAATCCGCCCTGGCCCTGCTGCGCGAGGCTGCCGGGCTGCCGCCGGCGGCCTTCTCGACCAGCTTCGGCGCCGAGGACATGGTGGTGCTGGATCTGATTCGACGCCATCACATCGGGATCGACATCTTCACGCTCGATACCGGTCGGCTGCCGGAGGAAACCTACGCGCTGATGCACCAGGTCGACCAGGTTTATGGACGCTGCTACGAGACCTTTCACCCGGACTCGGCAGCGCTGCAGGCGCTCGTGCGCGAGCGCGGCATCAACGGCTTTTATCAGTCGATCGAGAACCGCAAGGCCTGCTGCGGGGTGCGCAAGGTCGAACCTTTGACGCGCGCCTTGTCCGACCGGCGGACCTGGGTCACAGGTCTGCGGGCCCAGCAGGGTGTGTCGCGCGCGCAGTTGAACGCGCGCAGCCGGGACGAGGCGTTCGGTGTCGAGAAGTTCAACCCGCTGCACGACTGGACCGAACCGCAGGTTTGGGAGTACATCCGGGAAGGCAGCGTGCCCTACAATGCACTGCACGACCGGCACTATCCGAGTATTGGCTGCGCGCCCTGCACGCGCGCGATCGCGGTGGGTGAAGATGCGCGCGCCGGACGCTGGTGGTGGGAAAACGCGGAAAACAAGGAATGCGGGCTTCACGTGCAGCGACCGGCGGCGATCCCGATCCGCGTGAGCGCATGACGCCAGCCGCTATCCGGACCCGAACGCTGCCGCACCTGGACTGGCTGGAGTCCGAGGCGATCCACATCCTGCGCGAGGTCGCCGGGCAGTCGGCCAATCCCGTTCTGCTGTTCTCGGGCGGCAAGGATTCGATCGTGCTGCTGCAGCTGGCGACCAAGGCGTTCCGGCCGGCGCGTTTTCCTTTCCCGCTGATGCACATCGACACCGGGCACAATTTCCCGGAGGTGATCGAGTTTCGCGATCGTCGTGCGGCCGAGCTGGGCGAACGGCTGATCGTGCGCGGTGTCGAGCAGTCGATCGCCTCCGGGCGCGTCGTTCTGCGCTCGCCCGACGAGTCGCGCAACAAGCACCAGTCCGTGACGCTGCTGGATGCAATCGCCGAGTTCGGGTTCGACGCCTGCATCGGCGGGGCCCGGCGCGACGAGGAGAAGGCGCGCGCCAAGGAGCGCGTGTTCAGCTTTCGGGACGGCTGGGGTCAGTGGGATCCGAAGAACCAGCGCCCCGAGCTCTGGAACCTGTACAACGCTCACGTGGCCCCCGGCGAGCACATGCGGGTGTTTCCAATCAGCAACTGGACCGAGCTCGACGTGTGGCAGTACATCGCGCAGGAAAAGCTCCAGGTCCCGAGCCTGTACTTCGCGCACCGGCGCCCGGTCGTACGGCGGGGCGGCGCGCTCGTTCCGGTGACCGAACTGACGCCCGCACATCCGGACGAGACGGTCGAGAGCCTGAGCGTGCGATTCCGCACCGTGGGCGACATCTCATGCACCTGCCCGGTCGCCTCGGACGCCACGACCTATGAGCAGATCGTGGCCGAGACCGTCGATGCGACGCTGACGGAGCGCGGCGCCACCCGGATGGATGACCAGACGTCGGAGGCGTCGATGGAGCAGCGCAAGCGCGAGGGCTACTTCTGATGCACCGGGAAGAGCTTCCCGATTCCACCGGGGCCGCGGCCGACGACCGCGGCGTGCTGCGCTTCCTGACCTGCGGCAGCGTCGACGACGGTAAGAGCACGCTGATAGGGCGCCTGCTGTACGACACCAAGGCGCTGCTGAGCGATACGCTGGCGACGCTGCACAAGCAAGCGCAGCGGCGCGGGCTGTCGGCCCTGGACCTGTCGCTGTTGACCGATGGCCTGGTGGCCGAGCGCGAACAGGGCATCACGATCGACGTGGCGTACCGCTATTTCGCCACCGCCCGCCGCAAGTTCATCATTGCCGACAGCCCGGGGCACGTCCAGTACACCCGCAACATGGTCACCGCCGCCTCGGCCGCCGATGCGGCGGTGCTGCTGGTGGACGCGCGCAAGGGAATCGTGGCCCAGACGCTCCGGCATGCGACGATCGTCGGCTTGCTCGGCGTACGGCACATGATCGTGGCCGTCAACAAGATGGACCTGGTCGAATATTCGCAGGCCGCATTCGACTCGATTGCGTCGGATTTCCGCACCTGGCTGGAGCAGCACCCTTCACTGCACGTGCGGACCGACACCATTCCGATCTCGGCGCTGGAAGGAGCCAACGTGGTCGAGCGCGACGAGCGCCTCGCATGGCATGCGGGTCCGACGCTGATCGAGCTGCTCGAGCAGGCGCCCGCGCACGAGGCCGACGCGCAGGCGCCGCTGCGGCTGCCGGTGCAGTGGGTCTGCCGGCCGTCGCAGTCGGATTTCCGCGGCTACGCCGGGCGCGTCGAAAGCGGCACCCTGGCGGTGGGCGACGCGGTCGTGGTGCTGCCGTCCGGTCGCACCAGCCGCGTCGCGGCGATCCGGATCGGCGAGCGCGATCTCGAGCACGCGGTGGCCGGAGAGTCGGTGCTGGTGCAGCTTGCGGACGAAATCGACATCTCGCGCGGCGACCTGATCGCCCGGGCCGACGACCGCGCTCCCGAGCCGCGCTCGGCGTTCGACGTGATCGTCTGCTGGCTGGGCCAGCGTCCGCTCGAGTCCCGCCGCGAGTACCTGATGCGCCAGGGCACGCGTGAAACCAGGGCGCGTGTGCGGCAGATCACCGCTCACCTGGACATCGAAACGCTGGCATGGCGCGCCGGAGCCGATGCGGTCGAGCCCAACGGCATCGCGCAGCTCGCGATCTCGACCCAGCACCCGGTGGCCGCCGATACGTACGAATCGCTGAGGGCGACCGGCAGCTTCATCCTGATCGATCCGGCGAATTTCGATACGGTCGCGGCCGGTATGATTCGCTAGGCGAGCCGGGGTGAACCCGGGCCGCTCGTTCGGGGCCCGTAATGAAGCTTGATTCGATCGCTGGCCTGCGCTGTCTCGCCGCAGCGGGCGCGTTGCTGACAGGCGCCTGGGCGCCGTGCGCCGGTCAGGCGACCGGTTCGGCCGACACGGCGCAGCTGGACGCCGCGTTCAGAACCTGCGTTTCCCTGTACGAACACCCGTTGGCCGGCGCGCTGATGCGTGCGATCGGCAACAACGCGGTCCGCGATGCGTTCGTGGCGGCGCATCCGGCCGTGGGCGGCCTCTCGATCGAGCGCAGCAAGGGCTACTCGATCGCGACTGCACCCTTGAAGGATTTCTCGGTCGCGGGCGTCGCCGCGCGGGCGATCTACGCTTCGACCTGCGAGCTGGAGTGCGAGCTGGCCGTGTGGGGACTGGAGTTCGGTCCGCTGAAGGCCGGCCAGGTCAAAGCATTGCAGGCGTGGGTCGAATCGGCGCCGGCCACTCCGACCGACCGCCACGGCGACATCAAGGTACAGCTGAGCACGAGCGCCGACGGTCAGACGCTGCTCGTCTGCGACGCCAGCGACTGAGCAGCGGCCCGGCCTCCCTTCAGCCCTTCTACGAAGGACAATCAGCCTTCCCTCTCCCTTTAGGGAGAGGGGCCGGGGGTGAGGGTCCCCCATGATTTTTTGTGCCTGACTTCCCACCTAACAATATTTCGCCGCGCCGAACGTCTTCCCTGTCATGGATGCGGCCCCGCCCCTGGATCGGGTGATGACTGACCAGGACAGGAAGATCGCCGAGGTGATCGCTCGCGAGCGCAAGCGGCTTGGGAGCTTTATCCGGCGCCGCGTGCCGGATCCGGGCGACGCCGAAGACGTCCTGCAGGATGTGTTCAGCGAACTGGTCGAATCCGTCAGGATGCTGCGGCCGATCGAGCAAGTCGGTGCCTGGCTGTTTCAGGTGGCACGCAATCGGATCATCGACCGGTTCCGGCGCCGGTCGTTCGAGCCGGTGCCGGTCGCGGCCGATCCGGACAGCGAGGACGGGCTGGCGGCGCTTGACGAATTGCTGCCGTCGCCACAGGCCGGGCCGCAGGCCCGGTACGCGCGGCGCCTGCTGCTGGAGGAACTCGACGCGGCGCTGGAAGAGCTGCCCGCCGAACAGCGCGACGTCTTCATCGCGCACGAGCTCGAAGGCAGGAGCTTTCGCGAGCTGGCGGCGCAAACCGGGCTGAACGTCAACACGCTGTTGTCCCGGAAGCGCTACGCGGTCCGGCACCTTCGGGACCGGCTGCGGCAGATCTACCGGGAATTCGAACCGTGGGAAGGAAACGAATGATCAGGACGAATCACCTCCGATGGGGCTTGAAGGTTGTTGCGCTAATCCTTCTGGCTGTGGCCGGGTTCGGCCTGGCCGTGATGGGTCTGTGGAACTGGCTCGCGCCGGACCTGTTCGGCTGGCACCCGCTCAGCTTCGTGCAGGCGGTCGGGTTGCTGCTGCTGTGCCGGCTGCTGTTCGGCGGCTTCCGCGGCGCCAGGGCCGGCGCACACCTGCACTGGCGTGCCCGGCTGGCCGAACGCCTGGAGAAAATGACCCCCGAGGAACGCGAGAAGTTCCGAGCCGGACTGCACGCGCGCTGCGGGTGGCACTCCGCCCCGGATGCCGACTCGAAGGGCCACGGCGCGGACACATAGCGCGCGTACGATCGACAAACTGGGACTTTCAACTGGAGATCCGCCATGGCAAACCCCTTCGTGCATGTGGAGCTCAACACCACGGATGTCGGCAAGGCGAAGACGTTCTACGGCAAGCTGTTCGACTGGAAGCTGGAGGATGTTCCAATGGGAACCGAAACCTACACGATGATCCGTGTCGGCGACGGAATCGGAGGAGGCATCATGAAGCATCCGATGCCCGGTGCGCCCCCGATGTGGCTGGCGTACGTGCTGGTGGACGATATCGCCGCCGCCACCAAAAAGGCCAAGTCGCTCGGGGCGACGGTCGTGAAGGACGTCACCGAAGTGATGGGGGCCGGCCACTTCAGCATCATCAGTGATCCGACCGGTGCCGTGTTCGGACTGTGGAAGCCGAAGACGGCGTGAGAAAGAGCCCTGCGGACCGCTCGGCCGGCCGTCTTAACGACGACGCGCCCGGCCGTAGCGGATCATCAGGTAGCCGCCCAGCATGCCGCCCAGGTGGGCGAAGTGGGCGACGTCGCGCTCGATCCCCTTGACGCCGAACCAGAGCTCTAGCGCGCCGTACACCGTCACGAACAGCCAGGCCGGCATCGGAATGGGCGGGAAGATCAGCAGGATCGTGCGATGCGGGAACATCATCCCGAACGCCAGCAGCACGCCGAATACTCCGCCGGAGGCGCCGATCGTTTCTGCCAGCGATCCGGTCAAGTAGGTGAACAGAACCTGCGTCAAGCCGGCCGACAGCACACAGACGAAGTAAAAGGTCAGGAAGCGGTCGCGGCCCCAGACCCGTTCGACATCGCCGCCGAACATCGCTAGCGCCAGCATGTTGAACAGCAAGTGCACCAGGTTGCCGTGCAGAAAGCTGTACGTCAGCAATTGCCAGGGTTCGAAACCGGTGGCGAGCGGCCACAACGCGAAGTACGCGAGCAGGAAGTCCTCACCGCCGAGGTTCTGAAGCGCAAATACGGCGACGTTGACCAGCAGCAGCAGCAGAGTTCCGGCAGGAAGGTTGAGCATCGAGGCGGGGATGGCTGGCGGCGACCGTGCAAACCCGCCATGTTACTGAGCTTTGGGCACGGCGCGCCCGGTTCTTTACACTGGCGGTTGCCTCGTTTCGACTGCCGCGATGGACACCAAGGAGCGACCCCGCCTGGCCTGGGCCGGCGTAAGGGTGTGAGCGCATGCCGGAGCACATCGTTTTTTTGACCGGCACGCTGGCCGAGCGCAATCTGCGGGCCGTGCTCGAACCGTTGGCACCGGAAGCGTTCACCTATCAGGTGGTACGCCTTCCAATCCACGTGGCCGGCCTGATGACGGCCGACTTCATCGGGCGGCATTTTCCGCGCGGCGACGCCGCCGACCGGGTGATCGTTCCGGGCCGCTGCCGGGGCGATCTGGACGCGCTCGGCCAGGCGCTCGGGCTGCGGATCGAGCGTGGCCCCGACGAGCTGCGCGATCTGCCGGAGCACTTCGGCCGTCAGCGCAAAGGCGTTGACCTGTCGATGCACGATGTGCAGATCTTCGCCGAGATCGTCGATGCCCCTCACCTGAGCCTGGAGCAGATCGTGGCGCGCGCGCAAGCCTACCGGCACGACGGGGCCGATGTGATCGATCTGGGCTGTCTGCCGGAAACGCCTTTTCCGCACCTGGCCGAGGCCGTACACGCGCTGCGCGGGGCCGGCTTGCGCGTCAGCGTCGACTCGCTGGAACGCGAAGACCTGCTGATCGCGGGGCGGGCCGGCGCCGATTACCTGCTGAGCCTGAAAGCCGACTCGATCGACATCGTGGACCAGGTCGACTCCACGCCGGTGCTGATTCCGGCCGAGCCGGGCGACCTGGCGTCGCTGCGGCACGCGATCGAACTCGTGCGCCGGCGCGGCCGGCCGTTCCTGGCCGATCCGATCCTGGAGCCAATCCAGTTCGGCTTCACCGCTTCGCTGCTGCGCTATCGGAGCCTGCGCGAGCTCGAGCCCGAGGTGCCGATCCTGATGGGCACCGGCAACGTCACTGAGCTCACCGATGCCGACTCCAGCGGCGTCACGGCCGTGCTGCTGGGCGTGGCCGTCGAGTTGAAGTTGAACGCGATCCTGACGACCGAGGTCAGCCCGCACTGCCGACGCGCGGTGCGCGAAGCCGACTGGGCGAGGCGCATGATGTATGCGGCGCGCCAGTCGCAGTCGCTGCCGCGCGATCTGACCGACGCGCTGCTCACGGTGCACGCGCGGCGGCCGTTTCCCTACTCGAGCGAGGAGATCGCGCAAATGGCGGCCGACGTGCGCGATCCGAATTTCCGGATCCAGGTGAGCGAGCGCGGCATCCACGTTTTCAATCGCGACGGACTGGCGGTGGCTGCTGACCCGTACGAGCTGTACCAGGGCCTGGACGTCGAGCAGGACGGCGCGCACGCGTTCTACCTCGGTGTAGAGCTGGCGCGCGCGCAGATCGCCTGGCAGCTGGGCAAGCGCTACTCGCAGGACGAGGAGCTCGACTGGGGCTGCGCCACCGAGCGGCCACCCGAGGATCGGCTCGTTCACCGGGCACCGGGGCCGACGCTGGCAGCGCGCCGCAAGCGGGCCGAACGCAAGTGAGACGGATGTGAACTACATCTTCGAAACGATCGTCACCGTGCGCGGCGACGCCGGTCGCACGCAGGTCACGCCACTGGGCGTGCGCCAGCAGGGTGATTGGGTGGTGCTGGCGCCGTTCAAACCCTCGCTGACGCTGGACCTGCTGCTGCAGTCGCGCGCGGCCGTGATCAACTGCACCGACGACGTGCGCGTGTTCGCCGGCTGCATCGTGGGTCGGCGCGATTGGCCGCTGGTGCCTGCCACGCGGGTCGACGGCGTCCGGCTCGCTTCGTGCCTGGCGCACGAGGAGATCGAGCTCGCCGAGTTCATCGACCACGCGCAGCGTCCGCAGCTGCGCTGCCGCTCGGTTCACCGCGAGACGCATGCGCCGTTTCGGGGTTTCAACCGGGCTCAGGCCGCCGTGATCGAAGCGGCCATACTCGTCAGCCGCCTGTCGATACTGCCCGCGGGCAAGCTCGAGGCCGAGCTCGAATACCTGAAGATCGCGATCGACAAGACCGCGGGCGAGTCGGAATTGCAGGCCTGGGGCTGGCTGATGGAGGCGATCGCCGCCCACCGCGACAGTCGCGGTCCGACACGATGAATCGATCACCCAGGGTGCGAATGCTGGCCAGCGTGCGCTCGCCCGAGGAGGCGCTGTTCGCGCTGCGGGCGGGAGCCGATCTGATCGATGCGAAGGAGCCGTCCGATGGCACCCTCGGTGCGGTTGGCCCCGAAACGCTGCGCGCGATCGTTGCCGCGGTCGGGCGGCGGCGGCCGGTCAGCGCCACCGTGGGCGACCTGCCGCCGGATCCGGAGCGGCTGCGCCGCGCCGCGCAGCGCAACGCCGACTGCGGGGCGGACTTCATCAAGATCGGCATGTTCGATCAGCCGATCGACCTGTCAAGATTTCAAGCGCTGCCGCACGCGCTGGCCGGTGTGCCGCTGATCGCGGTGCTGTTCGCGGACCGCTCGCCGCCGCTCGAGGCCGCCGCCGAACTGGCGGCGGCCGGCTGGCACGGCGTGATGCTCGATACGGCGAACAAGGACGCGGGCGGCCTGCGCGATTGGACCGACCGGGACTGGCTGGCCGACTTCGTGCACCGGGCGCGCGCAGCGGGGCTGCTGGTGGGCCTGGCGGGCTCGCTGCGCGAGGACGACGTGCGGCCGCTGGCGGCGCTCGGGCCGGACTACCTGGGCTTTCGAGGGGCTCTGTGCGCCGAGACCGATCGCGAAGAGTGCCTGGATCCTGCCCGAGTGCGAGTGATTCGCGCGCTGCTCGATCGCGCTTCGAATTGACCCGCTCTGCCGCGTGCCCGCTCCGCCGGTTCCGAGTGTCTTAAGTCACTAGCCCGACCGCGCGGCCTCTGCAACTATCTTGCCAACTGCGACGCGCGGGGCGAAGTCCCGCCGACGGTCCTGGGGTCCGGATCCTCTATCACGTTCCGGTTCTTTCGAAGATTCTCTTTTTCGGGAGTTGGCCAGATGAAAGTCCCATCCAAAGCTTTGCAACCGCAGTCCGGGGCAGTATCCGCTTTCCTGATCGGGCTCACCGGCCTGGCCGGGTTCGCCGCAGGCGCGTTGCTGGTCGGTACGGTGGCGTTGACGCCTCGCCCGACTCCGACCGGCGACTTGCTCGGAATTGCTGTGGCGAGCAGTTCGTCGCATGACGTGGCTCGCGTCGAGCCGGTTTCGACCTACGCGCCCGATCGGCTGGCTGTCGCAGGGCCGTGGCCCTTCGAGTCCGCAAGCCCCGCCGCTTCGGCGGGCGCCCCGGGCAAAACGCGGCCCGACCGGCTCAGCGCGCCGGAAGGCTGGACTTACGAGGCGACAGCGCAGACCGAATAGGATCTTGCCGTCACTGCCAGCCGAAGCGGCGCAGGTACCAGGTCTTGACCACCTGGGTCAGCATGATGTAGCCGACGAGCATCGCGATCCACCATGGAAAATAGGCGAGCGGCAGCGGCGAGAACTTGAACACGTGGGCCAGCGGTCCGACCGCGATCAGCATCCCGAAGGCGACGATCGCGATCGTCGTCAGCAACAGCGGCAAGGCCGGGCGGCTCTGGATGAAGGGCAGCTTCTGGGTGCGAATCATGTGGACGATCAGCGTCTGCGTGGCCAGCCCCTCGATGAACCACCCAGCCTGGAACAGCGGCGACAGCGCTTCGGTCGTGGCACCGAACACGAACCACATCACCGCGAAGGTGCAGATGTCGAACACCGAGCTTACGGGCCCGAACACGATCATGAAGCGGCCGATGTCGTCGGGCCGCCAGCGTTGCGGGTACTGGACCAGCTCGGGATCGACGTTGTCGAACGGGATCGCAGTCTGCGAGATGTCGTACAGCAGGTTCTGCACCAGCAGCTGCAGCGGCAGCATCGGCAGGAACGGCAGGAAGGCGCTCGCCACCAGCACCGAAAGGACATTGCCGAAGTTCGAACTGGCGGTCATCTTGATGTATTTCAGTATGTTGGCGAACGTGCGCCGCCCTTCCCGCACGCCCTGCTCCAGCACCAGCAGGCTCTTTTCCAGCAAGATGATGTCGGCCGCTTCCTTGGCGATGTCCACCGCGCTGTCGACCGATATGCCGATGTCGGCGGCCCGGATCGCCGGCGCATCGTTGATGCCGTCTCCCAGGAAGCCGATGATGTGTGAGCGCGATCGCAGCGCCTTCACGATGCGCTCCTTGTGCGCCGGCGTCAGCCGGGCGAACACGTTGTTCTGCTCGGCCGACTGAGCGAGTTCCTCGTCGCTCATCGCTTCCACGTCCGCTCCCAGCACGATCCCGCTGGTCGGCAGACCCACTTCCTTGCATATCTTGCGCGTCACCAGGTGGTTGTCGCCGGTGAGAATCTTCACCGCCACCCCGTGCTCGGCCAGCGCTTTCAGGGCTGGCGCCGACGATTCCTTGGGCGGGTCCAGGAACGCGATGTATCCGACCAGCGTCAGGTCGCACTCGTCGGCCCGGCTGTAGGTCTCGCGCGTCGGAGGCATCTGCTTGATCGCGACCGCCACCACGCGCAGGCCCTCTTCGTTCAAGTCCGCGGTCAGCTCGCGCACCTTCGCCAGCGTGCCTTCGGTGATCGGTTCGCTGACTCCGTCGTGCTGCACGTGCGTGCACACCGCCAGGATCTCCTCGACCGCCCCTTTGCAGATCAACAGGTGATGCTGGTCCTGCTCGGCCACCACCACACTCATGCGCCTGCGCGTGAAGTCGAAGGGGATCTCGTCGACCTTGCGAAACGCGGTGGAGACCGCCAGTTCCCGCTGCACCTCGACGTGCTCGAGCACCGCCACATCGAGCAGGTTCTTCAGGCCGGTCTGGTAGTAGCTGTTCAGGTACGCGATTTCGAGCACCGTGTCGGAATCCTCGCCGAACGCGCCGCAGGCGCGCGACAGGAAGATCTTGTCCTGGGTCAGCGTGCCCGTCTTGTCGGTGCACAGCACGTCCATCGCGCCGAAGTTCTGGATCGCGTCCAGGCGCTTGATGATCACCTTCTGGCGCGACAGGTACACGGCGCCCTTGGCCAGGGTCGAGGTGACGATCATCGGCAGCATTTCCGGCGTGAGGCCCACCGCGATCGACAGTGCGAACAGGAACGCCTCGGTCCAGGCGCCGGGCGTATTGCCCTTCGTGAAACCGTTGATCAGCAGCACGATCGGTGTCATCACGATCATGAAGCGGATCAGCAGCCAGCTCACCTTGTTCACGCCGGTCTGGAACGCGTTGGTGGTCGGGCTGGCCGCGGTGACCTTCTGGGCGAGCGCACCGAAATACGTCTGGCTCGCGATCGTGACCACCACTCCGGTGGCCGAGCCGCTGACCACGTTCGTACCCATGAATGCGATGTTGTCGAGCTCCAACGGATTGTTGGTCGGGGGACCCCGGTGCTCGGAGAACTTCTCCACCGGCAGCGACTCGCCGGTCATCGCCGACTGGCTGACGAACAGGTCCTTGGCGGACAGCAGCCGGATGTCGGCCGGGATCATGTCGCCGGCTGACAGCAGCACGACGTCGCCCGGCACGAGCCGCTTCAGCCGTATCTCGACCCGCCGCGGCGGTTTGGGCCGCAGCACTGCCTGGAAATAGCGGCGCGCCTCCTCGGCCGCGATCTCGGCCGGGTCGCGCCGCAGCACCGTCGCGGTCGTGCTGACCATCTCCTTGAGCCGGTCGGCTGCCCGGTTCGAGCGCGTCTCCTGAAAGAATCGGACCAGCGTGGACAGCAGCACCATCGCTCCGATCACGATCGTCGCGCGCACGTCCTCCGTGTAAAAGGAGATCGCCGCCAGCACCGTCAGCAGCAGGTTGAACGGGTTCCTATAGCAGCGCCACAGATGAACGTACCAGCGCAGCGGCTTTTCGTGGCCGACCTCGTTCAGGCCGACCCGCATCCGGATGTCGGCCGCCTGCGATTCGGTGAGCCCATTGGGATGACTGCCGAGCGAGGCCAGCACCTGCTCAGGACTGGCCCGGGAGGCCTTCAGCAGCGCATCGGCCAGAGGCGGCAGCGCTTCGCGCGAAGCGGTGTCGCGCAGCAGCGACTCGAACAGCGTGAAGCGCCGGAAATGGCGCGAAATACCGCGCGCCCGCACGAAGCCGGCGTACAGTTCGCGCAGCAGGGCGAGTTTGACGGCTTGCGTTTCCATTTAGGCGCTTTTACCACGTCCCGGACCGGATCGTGATGACCGACTCTCCAGAACCGGGCGCCGAAGCGCCGTCGACTCCGCCGCCGGCCCCACCGTCGGCACCGCCTTTCTCGCGACTGACTCCGGACTTGATCCTGAACGCCGTCGATTCGGTCGGGCTCGCGACATCCGGCCAGTTGCTGGCACTGAACAGCTACGAGAACCGCGTGTTCCAGGTCGGGTTGGACGATCCGGGCGGGTCTCGCGCCGCACCCGTGATCGTCAAGTTCTACCGTCCGGAGCGCTGGACCGACGCGGCGATTCTCGAGGAGCACGCGTTCATGAGCGAGCTGGTCGAGGCCGAGGTGCCCGCCGTTGCCCCGCTCGTAATACGCGAGCAGACCCTGCACCGGTACGAGGGCTTCCGCTTCGCCGTATTCGAGCGGCGTGGCGGCCGCGCGCCGGAGCTGTCGGACCGGACGGTACTGGAGCGGATCGGCCGGTTTCTCGGACGGCTGCACGCGGTCGGCGCGCGCGCCGCGTATCGGCATCGCCCGGCGCTGGATGTCGAAGCGTTCGGCGTCGAGCCCAGCACCTACCTGCTCGACGCCGGCTGGATTGGGCCGGACCTGGCCGAGGTGTACCGGGGCGTCGCGCGCGATGCGATCGAGGAGGCGCGGCGCGCCTTCGAGCGGGCCGGCCGGATCCGGCGCCTGCGCCTTCACGGTGACTGCCACGAGGGCAACCTGTTGTGGACCGACACAGGCGCGCACCCCGGGCCCCACTTCGTCGACTTCGACGACAGCCGAACCGGTCCGGCCGCGCAGGATTTATGGATGCTGCTGTCGGGCGGCCGCCAGGATATGCAGCAGCAGCTGTCGGACCTGCTGGCCGGTTACGAGGACTTCGCCGAATTCAATCCGCACGAACTGGAGCTGATCGAAGCATTGCGCACGTTGCGGCTGATCCACTATTCGGCCTGGATCGCGCGCCGATGGGAGGATCCGGCCTTCCCGGCCGCGTTTCCGTGGTTCGACTCGCCGCGGTACTGGGAGGCGCGCATCCTGGAGCTGCGCGAGCAGATCGCGGCGATGCAGGAGCCGGCGCTCGCGGTCTAGTAGGGTGACGATGCGGTCGATTGAGGGGGCCATCGCGTCCTCCGTAAACTCGCGCTGTCGGCACCTGGCCGGCTTTTCAATCCGGGCTTCCCATGTTCAATTCTGAACGATCCCCCCGCTCCCGGCGCATCCGCCTCGCGCTCCTGCTGCTGTTCGCGTTCGTGGCGGGCCTGTCGATCGGCGCGCGTGCCTTCATGAATACTCAGCCGCGCGCCTGGCTCAACATTGCATCCTGCGGGGACCGCTGCTACCGGGCCAACGACGTCGCGGGCCTGCTTGCCTCGGCCGGCATCGTCAACGCGCCAGGATGGGTGCCCCGGGTCGTGCGAGAGTCCGACAAGTGCCTGGTCGTCCCCTACCCGCGCGCCGGGCGTCATCTGCACCTGGTGTTCTTCCCGAAGCGCGACATCCGGGACATCACCGACCTGACGGCCGACGACGGGGCCTACGTGATGGACTGCTTCGCGCTGATCCGGTCGATCGTCCACGACCAGGACCTCTCGGATTACCGGGTGTATACGAACGGGCCCGGACAGCAGGAGATCTCGTACCTGCACTTTCACCTGGTCGAGTGGTGAGACGCTCCGCCGCGTTCTGATATGAACCGGAGCATGCGGGCCGTGGTCGCCCCGTCGCGGTCGCGCTGCGACGCAGGTCGCGGATACACTCCCGCCATGTCCACCGGATCGATCCTTTGATGGACGCGCTGCAGCCCGATGCCGCGGCGCGCGGCGCCGGCCCCGCCTCGGAGCCCGCGGCCCGCCTGCGCGAGATACCGTACAACTACACCTCGCTGTCGGATCGCGAAATCGTGATCCGGCTGCTGGGGCCGGCCGCCTGGGGCGTGCTCGAATCGCTGCGCCGGGAACGGCGCACCGGGCGCAGCGCGCGGATGCTGTTCGAAGTGCTCGGCGATATCTGGGTGGTCGAGCGCAATCCGTATCTGCAGGACGATCTGCTGGACAATCCGAAGCGCCGCAGGCTGCTGATCGAGGCCCTGCATCACCGGCTCGGGGAAATCGAGCGGCGCCGGCGGGAGCGGCACGAGGTCGAGCGCGACGGGCGCGTGCCGCAGCTGCTGGAGGCGGCGCTCGGCGCGGTTGAGCGATTTGCGGCCGGCTTCGAGCGCACGCGCGACCTTCGGCAGCGGGCGCGCCGGTTGCTGCGGCGTCACACGCGCGAAGACAACATCCGGTTCGACCCGTTTGCGCGCGTCTCGCACGTGACCGACGCGACGGACTGGCGCGTCGAGTACCCGTTCGTGGTGCTGTGCCCTGACGCCGAAGACGAGATTCCGGGGCTGGTGCGCGCCTGCGCGCAACTGGGCCTGACGATCGTGCCGCGAGGCGGTGGGACCGGCTACACCGGTGGCGCGATTCCGCTAAGCGATCTTTCGGCCGTCCTCAATACGGAGAAACTCGAATGCTGCGGCAGCGTCGAGCAGCTCCTGCTGCCCGGCCTGGACCGTCCCGTGTCCACCGTGCTGACCGAGGCCGGCGTCGTGACGCGGCGCGTGGCGCAGGCCGCCGAGCGCGCCGGATGCCTGTTCGCGGTCGATCCGACCTCGGCCGACGCCTCCTGCGTTGGCGGCAATATCGCGATGAACGCCGGCGGCAAGAAGGCCGTGCTGTACGGCACCGCGGTCGACAATCTCGCCTGGTGGCGGATGGTCGATGCCGAAGGCAACTGGCTCGAGGTGTCGCGGCTGGAACACAACCTCGGTCGGATTCACGAGGTGGCGGTTGCCCGCTTCGAGCTGGTCTGGAAGGACGGGCGCGAGCCCGCGGCGCGGGCGCGCGAGCTGCGTCGTGAACGGCTGGAGATCCCCGGCCCGAGTTTTCGTCGGACCGGGTTGGGCAAGGACGTCACCGACAAGTTCCTGGGCGGACTGCCCGGCGTGCAGAAGGAAGGCTGCGACGGGTTGATCACGTGCGCGCGCTGGATCGTGCACCGGATGCCGCCCCACACGCGCAGCTTCTGTCTGGAGTTCTTCGGTCAGGCGCGTACCGCAATCCCCTGCATCCTGGAAATCAAGAGCTACCTGGACCAGCGACCGGACGGTGCCCGGCTGGCCGGATTCGAGCATCTGGACGAGCGCTATCTGCGGGCGGTCGGTTATGCGACCAAGTCGCATCGCGGCACGCTGCCGAAGATGGTGCTGCTGGGCGACATCGTCGGGGACGATCCGGACGCGGTGGCGCGCGCCACCTCCCGGGTGGTCCACCTGGCCAATGCCCGCGCGGGCGAAGGATTCGTCGCGGTGAGCGAGGAAACCCGGCGCACGTTCTGGCTGGACCGTGCCAGGACCGCGGCCATCGCGCGCCATACCAACGCGTTCAAGATCAACGAGGACGTCGTGATTCCGCTGGCGCGGCTGGGCGAGTACACGGACGCGATCGAGCGGATCAACATCGAGCGGTCCACCGCCAACAAGCTCAGGATGCTCGACGCGCTGCAGCACTGGCTGGGCACTCCGTTCGCGCTCGGCGGCAGCGCCGACCCCGACTCCGACCGGCTGTCGTTCAGCGAAATTCAGGCCGAAATTCTGGGCGACCGGGTCGAGCGCGCGCTGGAGCTGGTCGGCGGGGTGCGGCGGCGCTGGACCGCGCTGATGCAATGGATCGATGCCCCGCTCGAGGGCGCCACGGGACAGCTGGCCGAGGCCGGCGTACCCGTGCCGCCAACGGCGCCGGGCAGGCGCCTGTTCGATCTGCTGCAGGACCGCTCCATCAGGGTCTCGTGGAAGGCCGAGGTGAGGGCGCCGCTGGAGCGCCTGTTCGGCGGCAGCGCGTTCGCGCCGGTGATGGCGGCCGTGGACCGGCTCCACGCCGAGGTGCTGAAAGGACGCGTGGTGATCGCGCTGCACATGCATGCCGGAGACGGCAACGTGCACACCAACATCCCGGTGAACTCGGACGACTACGCGATGCTCCATGAGGCGGGGCACGCGGTCGATCGCGTGATGAAGATCGCGCGCGAGCTCGACGGCGTGATCTCCGGCGAGCACGGAATCGGCATCACGAAGCTGCAGTTCCTGCGCGACGACGAGCTCGCCGCCTTTCGCGCCTACCGCGGCCGGGTCGATCCGCAAGGGCGCTTCAACGGCGGCAAATTCCTGCCCGGCGCCGATCTGTCGCGCGCCTACACGCCCAGCTTCAACCTGCTGGGTCACGAATCGCTGATCATGCAGCAAAGCGACATCAAAGGCGTATCGGACGCGATCAAGGACTGCCTGCGTTGCGGAAAATGCAAGCCGGTGTGCGCGACCCACGAGCCGCGCGCCAACCTGCTGTATTCGCCGCGCAACAAGATCCTGGCCACGTCGCTGCTGATCGAGGCCTTCCTGTACGAGGAGCAGACGCGCCGCGGCGTGTCGCTGAAGCACTGGGACGAATTTTCCGACGTGGCCGATCACTGCACGATCTGCCACAAATGCGCGGCGCCGTGCCCGGTCGATATCGATTTCGGAGACGTCTCGATGGCGATGCGCGACCTGCTGCGGCGGATCGGCCGCAGGCGCTTCGCCCCGGCAACGGCCGTCGCCATGATGCTGCTGAACGCCACGCGTCCCGAGCACGTGAAGCTCGCGCGCAAGCTGGTGGTCGACTGGGGTTACCGGCTGCAGCGCGTCGCGCACCGCCTGCTCGCGCTGCCGTCCGCGGCGCAGCGGCGCCAGCCGCCGTCCAGCACCGGCCAGCCCGCAATGCGGCAGCAGGTCGTGCATTTCGTCAACCGCAAGCTGCCGGGCGGATTGCCCAAGAGAACCGCACGCGCGCTGCTCGACATCGAGGATGCGCGCTTCGTGCCGATCATCCGCGACCCCCTGAAGGGCGCGGTCGACAGCGAGGCCGTGTTCTATTTTCCGGGCTGCGGATCGGAACGGCTGTTCTCGCAGGTCGGGCTGGCCACGCAGGCCATGCTGTGGCACGTGGGCGTGCAGACCGTGCTGCCGCCCGGGTATCTATGCTGCGGCTATCCGCAGCGCGGGGCCGGCCAGGCGGCGCACGCCGAGAAAATCACGACCGACAACCGCGTACTGTTTCACCGGGTTGCCAATACGCTGAACTATCTGGACATCCGCACGGTGATCGTGTCCTGCGGAACGTGCTTCGACCAGTTGCAGAGTTATCGATTCGAGGAGATCTTCCCCGGTTGCCGGATTGTGGACATTCACGAGTTCCTGCTCGAAAAGGGCGTTCGGGCCGACGGCGTGACCGGCGTGCGCTACCTGTATCACGATCCCTGCCACAGCCCGATCAAGCACAATCCGATGGAAATCGTCAACAACCTGCTCGGCACCGCGGACGGCTCACGCATCACCCGCGCGGACCGATGCTGCGGCGAGGCCGGCACGCTGGCCGTCACCCGACCCGACATCGCAACGCAGGTGCGGATGCGAAAGGAAGCCGAGCTCGAGGCCGACGCCGCGCGACTGCATGCCGGCGGCTTCGACGGCAAGGTGCGCGTCCTGACTTCCTGCCCCGCCTGCCTGCAGGGGCTGGCGCGCTTCGAGGACACCAGCGAAGTGCAAGCCGACTACCTGGTCGTCGAGCTGGCGCATCACCTGCTCGGCGCCAACTGGATGGCCGATTTCGTCGCCCGCGCCAACGCCGGCGGCATCGAACGTGTGCTGGTCTGAGGATGACGCCGAGCGGCCCGCGCGCCGAACAGCGTCCTGACTGCGCGCTGTGCCGCGGCGATGGCGGTGTCCTGGTGGCACGCACGCCGCAGTTGCGCGTGGTGCTGGTCGACGATTCCGACTACCCGGGCTACGTTCGGGTCATCTGGAACGCGCACGTCACCGAGATGAGCGACCTCGCCGAGCCGCAGCGCGCCCGGCTGCTGGCCGCGGTCAACGCGGCGGAGACGGCGCTGCGCGAGGTTCTGGCTCCGGACAAGGTCAACCTGGCGAGCCTGGGCAACCAGGTGCCGCACCTGCACTGGCACGTGATCGCGCGCTTCCTCGATGATTCGCACTTTCCGCAGCCGATCTGGGCGGCGAGGCAGCGCGACCCTGACGCCGCACAGTTGCAGCGGTGCCGGCAAAGGCTTCCCGCCTTGACCGCCAGGATCGTCGAGCTGCTGGCGCACTGATCCGGTCGGCCCCGCTCAGGGCGCGTCGGGGCCGCACGCTTGCAGCTTCTGCTGCGGGAAGTCCTTCTGCGCCGCTTCCAGCTGCCGGATCGATGCCGCATCGGCGCCGCGGATCAGCACGCGCGTCGTACGCACAACGGCCGGGTTGTCCGCCACGCGCGCGCCCTTGACTCCGCGCCGCTCGAGCTGCGCCACCTGCCTGCGCGCCTGTTCCCGGTCGCGAAACGAGCCGAGCCCGATCGCGAAGCGCTGCGTGCCTTCTTCCTTGAAGACCAGAACATCCTTCAAGCCCTGCGCCCGCAGTTGCTCGGCCCGTTGTTCGGCGTCGGCGAGCGCCTTCTCCGACGGCAGGTACACCTGGTACCAGCCGGGCCGGTCCCGGGTCTGCTCGCTGGCGCGGTCCGTCAGCTTCAATTCGGACAGCTTTTCGCGCAGCCGCGCCAGCGCTGCGTCGTTCGCATACTCGCCGATCTCCACACAGAAGACCGTCGAGTCGGGCGCAAGAGCCGCTGCCGTCGTAGCGGCCGCCGCCGCCTTCGTCTCCCCGGCGCGCTTTTCCAGTTGCTCGACCTCCCCGTCGGTCAGCACGCGAATGCGTTCGGCCGCGACCTGGCGCTCCAGCCGCGCGGGCTCGCGCCCGCTGACCGGATGCGCGCCAAACATGCCCCGCAGCCAGCCGAACAGCGCCAGATTCAGCAGCAGCAACCCCAGGAACACGTTTCTCATCTCGGGTTCGTTCCTGCCGCGCCGGCCTGGACCGTGGAGGCGGCCTTCGCCCGGAACCACAGCCCGCGCAGCACCAGATGCTCTTCGATCATGATGCCGGCGACTTCGCCGGCCAGCCAGAGGCGCGGGGCCAGTTCGCCGGCATGCCCCCCCGCGAGAACCAGCTGGGGTCGCGCGCCGTCGCGCGCCAGCGCTCGAACCCGACGCTCGATCAGACCCGCCAGCGCGTCGGCCACGCCGGTGGCGATCGCGTCGTCGGTGTTATCGGGCCGTTCGACCGGCCGTCCGGTGCTGCGCGGCAGCCTGGCGGTGCCGCGTGCCAGGCTGTCGGCCATCAGCGACGTACCGGGCGCGATCGCGCCACCGAGAAAGCGGCCGTCCGGATCGACCGAGTCCACCGTGGTCGCGGTGCCGGCGCACACCACCACCAGCGGCTGTTCCGGAAACGACTGGCGTGCGGCGATCATCGCGTGCCAGCGGTCGGCACCGAGCTGACCCGGATCGCGGTAGCCGTTCAGCAGCTCGAGCCCGCGGTATTCGAATCGCGGTTCGGAAGTCATCCAGCGCACACTGCCCGAGACCAACGGACCGACCGCCATCGCGACCGCAGCCGTGACCGCATCCGAGGCAACGCTGCAGCCGGTTGCCTGCAACCCGGCCGGGCGTGCGGACGGCAGGCTCGCAAGCGCAGTCCCGAGCGCGCCGGCCAGTGCCTGCGCGAAATCCGCGTCCAGGCTCACGCTGCCCCGCGCCAGCGCGCGAGGCTCATCCGGTCCGGCCAGCGCCCACTTCAGCGCGGTGTTGCCCGCATCGAGCAGCAGCCATGTCATGCGTCGGAGGCGCGCAGCGACAGCTCGCCACTCGCCACGGCCTGAACTCCGGCGTCGGTGGACAGCAGCAGGCGCCCCTCGCCATCGACTCCGACCGGAATGCCCGTGAGCGTGGGCAGGCCCGCCTGCAGCAGCACCACCGGCCGGCCAGCGTAGGCGAACAGCCCCTCGAAGCGCGCGCGAAACGCCGCAAACCCGTCGCGATCGAACTGCTCGATCGCGTCCAGCACCGCCCGGGCCAGTAATGCGATCCACACCTCCCGCTCGGACGCCAGACGCGCCTCGACGACGCGTTCGTCCAGCGCCGCTGCGGGCTGATCGATCGCCACGCGCGTCTCCGGATCCAGGCAAAGGTTCAAGCCGACGCCCACCACCAGGCTCGCACGCCCAAGTGGATCGAACGCCAGCTCGGTCAGGATGCCCCCCAGCTTGCGATCCGACAGCAACAGATCGTTAGGCCATTTCAGCCGGGCCTCGATGCCCCGCTGCCTCAGCGCTTCGGCCACCGAGATGCCGCAAGCCAGCGTCACCGCCGAGGCGACCGCCGGATCGCGCATCCAGGCTGTCATCACCGAGAACAGCAGCGCGCGGCCTCGTGCGTCGTGCCAGCGCCGGCCGTGCCTGCCGCGGCCCGCGAACTGGTGCAGGGCCACCCGCAGCGCGGGCCTGTCCGGGGCGGCCAGGCGCGCCGATTCCAGCAGATCGTCGTTGGTCGATCCGGTCTGCTCCACCACATCGACCCGCACCGAACCCGCCAGACCGAGCGCCTGCTCGATCGCCTCGCGCGACAGCGGCGCGTCGAACCCTTGTGAGCCGGACCCACCGACGGGAGGCGGTTGACCGGGCGTGCGGCCCGTCGTTTTGAAACCGGACATTTGAGTCGGGAACTTGGTCTGACCCTTATCAACACGAACGGCGGGGACTGTACCACCGAAGCGCTGGCGGTCCGATTCGCGTCGCCGGAGCAACCCGGCTCGGCCGAAAATCCATCCTCGCCGGACGCAGTTTCTGAAACCGAACGGGTGCGGGTCCATCCGGAGGCCGCGGGTCTGGCCCTGGTTTCGACCCTGCGCTCGAGCGCCCGGAGACACGCGTGCCGCCGGCCTTGTGCGTGGCAGCGCTAATGGCCAAGGCGATGGCGTATGGTGTCAAATTGGGTGCCGAGGACACCTTCGCATGGGTCAGGCCGGCCAATCCGTATCATTTCGCCGATGAGCTACTTCAAGCGACACGTTTTCTTCTGCATCAATCGGCGTGAATCCGGCGAGATCTGTTGCGCCGCTCGGGGCTCCGAGGCGATGCAGGCCTACGCGAAGGACAAGATCAAGGCACTGCGGCGATCGGGTCCGGGCGGAGTGCGGATCAACCGTTCCGGCTGCCTGGATCGATGCGACCTGGGCCCTTGCCTGGTCGTGTATCCGGAAGCGGTCTGGTACACGTATATCGACGAGAAGGACATCGACGAGATCATCGATTCGCACCTGGTGCACGGGCGCGTAGTCGAGCGGCTCCTGCTTCCGTGACCGTCCGAATCGAGCGGCGCCTGGTGTCGGGACCGGCCGGCCGGATCGAGGTGGCGCTGGATTGGCCCGACGCCCCGACGCCCGTCGGTATCGCGCATATCACTCACCCGCACCCGCTGTACGGGGGCAGCCTCGATAACAAGGTCGTCTCGACGCTGGCCCGGGTGTTTTCCGCCCTGGGCTGGCTGGCGGTGCGTTCCAACTTTCGAGGCGTCGGCGGCACCGAAGGTCGGCATGACGACGGCCGCGGAGAACTCGACGATCTGATGCACCTGATCGAGAATGTCGCCTGGCTGCCGGACACGGTGCCAGGGTCCGGGCCGGCGCGGCCGATCGCGCTGGCCGGATTCTCGTTCGGAAGCTTCGTGGCCGCGCAGGCGGCCGTCCGACTGAAGGGCCACGGCACGGCGGTCCGGCACCTGGTGCTGGTGGGCGCGGCGGCGGGCAAGTGGCCGATGCCGGCGGTCGATTCGCAGACGCTGGTCATCCACGGCGAACAGGACGAAACGATCCTGCTGGCCGACGTATTCGCATGGGCCCGCAATTGCGAGGTGCCGGTCGTCGTGATCCCCGGAACCGATCACTTCTTTCATCACCGGCTGCCGAACCTGAAGAGACTCGTGGCTCGCCACGTGCTCGGGGCCGAGGCAGAATACCTGCGCGACAGCGCGTGAACGCCGATCGGGCGCGCGCGAGCGGGCTCCAGGAACGGATCGCGATGACTCCCGACGACACCCTGTGCTACCTGAATGGCGAGTATCTGTCGCTTTCGAAGGCTCACATACCGGTGCTGGACCGCGGTTTCATCTTCGGCGACGGCATCTACGAAGTGGTCCCGGCCTATCGCAAGCGCCCTTTCCGCCTCGAGCAGCACCTGGATCGGCTGCAGCGCAGTCTGGCCGAGGCCCGGATCGACAATCCGTACCCGCGGGAGCAGTGGCATGCGATCATCGGCTGGCTAACCCAATCCGCGACCGTCGAGGATCTGGTCGTGTACATGCAGGTGACGCGCGGCGTGGCCAAGCGCGATTTCACCTTTCCCGCCAACGTCGCGCCGACCGTGTTCGCGATGGCCTCGCCGCTAAACCGGCCCAGCCCGGCCCAGCGCGAGCGCGGCCTGCGCACGATTTCGGTGCCCGACCTGCGGTGGCTGCGGTGCGACATCAAATCGGTCTCGCTGCTGGGCGCGGTACTGGCACGCCAGCAGGCGGCCGATCGGGGAGTCGACGAGGTCGTGCAGCATCGCGACGGACGCCTGACCGAGGGTTCAGCCAGCAACGTCTGGGTGGTCAAATCCGGCCGCGTACTGGCGCCGCCGCGGGACAACCTGATCCTGGAAGGCATCCGGTACGGGTTCATCCAGGAGCTGTGCGAGCGCGCCTCGATTCCCTTCGACGCCCGGATCATTTCGATGAGCGAGGTGCGCGGAGCGGACGAGCTGATGCTGAGCGCCGCCACCCGCGAAGTTCTTCCAATTGTCGAGCTCGATGGCCGCCCGATCGGCGACGGCCGCCCCGGCCCCGTGTACCGCCATTTGCGGCGCGGTTACGACGAGGCGATCGATGCGCTGTAGCATCCGGTGCAGATGCTGCCGGAGAGTGCGTCGATGGCCGACCAGGAAAGCCTGATCCAGTACCCGACCGACTTCCCGATCAAGATCGTCGGCGTCAATCAGCAGGGGTTCGAAAGCGCGATCGCCCAGGTGCTGCGCACTCACGCACCGGACTTCGACACGACCTCGATCCAGGTGCGCGAATCGCGCGCCGGCAAGTATCTGTCGATCAGCGCGACGATCACCGCCCGCTCGCGCGGTCAGCTCGACGCGCTGTACCGGGAACTGACGCAACATCCGATGGTGCGCGTGGTCCTTTGATCTGGGCCACTGCACCGAACAGGGACACGCCCTGATCGGTGGCGGCGGACCCGCTGAAAGCAAGTCAGCGCCGCCCCTCCTCGGCGGCGGCCAGATCGCCGATGCGCGATTCCAGATCGCCCGCGTCCTCGGACGCGGTACGGGCGACGTCGTGCTCGACCAGTCCTCCCGCGACCAGCGACGCCAGCGAATGGTTCAGCAGATGCGACAGCGGCGCCCGCCGATCGACTTCACCCCGTATCTGCAACCACTTGGCGTCGCGGATCATCGCGCGCAGCTTCGGGTTGACCGTCATGATTTCGTGCGCCAGATGGCGTCGCTTGCCGTCGCGGCTCGGCAGCAGCGTCTGGCTGATCACCGCGGCCAGAAACGCGGCGGTATCGCTGAGCGCCTGGTGACGGAATTCGATCGGATACAGGTCCTGGATCCGCTGCAGCGTCTTGGCGGCCGAACTGGTGTGCAGCGTCGCGTACACCAGATGCCCAGAACTGGCCGCGCGAAACGCCGCCTGCAGCGTCGCCAGATTGCGGATCTCGCCGATCACGATCACGTCGGGGTCCTGCTGCAACGTGTGTTCGACCGCCAGTTCGAACGACGGGACATCGAAGCCCACTTCGCGCTGCTGGATCAGGCAGCGGCGCGATTCGAATCGGTACTCGACCGGTTCTTCGATCGTGACGATCCTCAGGTTGGACTGGACGTTCAAGTACTCGATCAGCGCCGCCAGCGTGGTCGATTTGCCGGCGCCGGTTTCGCCGGTGATCAGCACCAGCCCGCGCTTCAGCGTCGCCAGTTCGCCCACCTCCTCGGGAAGGCCGAGGTCGGCGAAGGCCGGCGCCGTCGGCCGCAAGCGACGCAGTGCCAGGCTGAACAGCCCGCCGCGGCCGCTGGCAGTGAGGCCGCCGAAGCGGGTGATCGCGAGCCGGAAGGCGACCCCCTGGATCGAGGTCACCGACAGCCGGGTCTGCCCGCCCCCTGCCGCCACGCGCGCCAGGATGTCCTGCGCGTCCAGGCCGAGGTCGCGCAGCAGGTCTTCGATGTCGGAAGCCTTGACCGGCGTTTCATAGCCGCGCACGCTGCGCAGCCCGTCCGGCAGCCGGAGCGCAGGCGGCACGCCGCAATCGATGTGTATGTCGCTGACCGCGAAGTCGCGCTCCTCGGCCACGTGGATCAGCAGGTCAAACAGACGCATTCCCATCCTTACGACCGTCGGTTTATGACGCCCCCGCGCATCGTAAGCTGGATGGGGGCATGCCGGCCACCCCGGCGCGCTCGCGGGTTCAGCCTACCTCTGCAGTGGCCCTCTTTTCACGGCACCAGGAAGGTTCGTCTTCGCGGCAAGGAGTTGGCCTCCACTCTCTTAAAAAGGCACCGGTGGCCTCCCCTGTGTCTTTAGGGAGATGGTTAATGCGGCTGCCTGACCGCCGCCTGCAGCGCATCGAGCGAGGTTGTTCCATCGGCCACCAGCTTCAGCCCGCGATCCCAGATCGAGCGGCCCTCGGCCAGCAGCCCGGGCTCGAGCTCGACGATGTCAACACCGGATGCGATCAGCCCGCGCGCCCGCATATCCAGATCGATCAGCTCGTAGGCCAGCACCCGGCCCCGATAGCCGGTATGCCCGCAGTGCGCGCAACCGGCCGGCGCCACCCGCCGGGCCTGTATCGCGTGACCGGCCAGCCAGGTGTTCAGCGCGACCGCCAGTGTGCGGCGGACCGGCTCGCGGTTATCCGGCGTCGAGCATTGCGGACACAGCCGGCCGATCAACCGCTGACCGATCACCAGCGACAAGGCGTCGATCAGTTGGGCTGTGGTCACCCGCAATCGCTGCAATTCCGCTATGGCGCTGCAGGCCCGACTCAGCGCCATGCTCGACAGCACCAGATGGCCCGCCTGGGCGGCTCGTACCACAAGCTGCGACATGCCGGGGGTCGCGACTTTCTCGACCAGGATCGCGTGGGCTCCGCTGCGCAAGCTCCGGGCGAAGATTCGTTCCCAACGGCACCCGTCGCGCCGGCGGCCATCCGGCACGCGAAGTTGCAGCCAGCCGGGAACCGGCCGCAGAACGCTCGATTCGATCGTCTGGATGCTTCGCCGCACCGGGTCGACTTGTTCCAGCATCGAATACAGCGCTGTGCGCCGCCCGGACCCGGATGGGCCGACGACCAGCACCAGGCCGTCGGGCGCATGGATCGCCTGGCGGATCGTCGCCAGGTCCGCCGCTTCGTAGCCGATCTGATCGAGCACCAGAGGCGGTGGATCCCGGTCGCTACTGGGGCTTGTCGCAGTATCGGTCCGCTGGTCGTCAGGATTCGGCGGCCGCGATGAAGACCCGCTCGGCAATGCGCAAGCAGGCCCGATGTGCGTTGTCATGCCATGGCTGTCGTGCCGGACCGATCCGGCCCGATTCGTTCATCGAGGACGAGATCTCGGCGGCAACATGGGTCAAGAAAAGAACCGGCCTGCAGACCACCGACGCCCGCTGCGACGGCTCGCTGGGAAACGCCTGCAGGGCGCTGGCGCCCGCGGCGAGCAGTACCGTGAAAAAGGCGAGGCGGGTCAGTCTCATCCAAACGCTCTGCGGCCTCATCGGCCCGCGCCAAGGCGCAAGCCCGGATCCGGCCCGCTCGAGGCGGCGCGCCCGTGTTGAACCCAGATGCGCGCGCGCCCGACATCCTTGTGCAGCGAGCCGCGGTCCGGATACACGCCCAGGCCTCCGACGCGAAAAAGCCAGGCGAGCCGCAGGTTGTCCTGAAACGAAAGGCCGGCGTAAATGTAGTCGTCCGCCTTCCCGGTGAAGTGGACGCTGGGCTCGACGCCGCCGACCTGCCGATTGGTCTGCGGCGTGCGAAAGCCGGACAGCAGCACCATCGGGCGCGCGGACCAGCACTGCGCGACCGCGCATTGCATCACGTAGTTCAGATTCAGCAGCCCTGTTGAAATCGGCCGTTCGACCCCTGCCCGCAAATCGCGATAGATCCGATCGATCGCGCGGCAGCCCTCCGGCTGCAATGCGCCGTCGGCCCAGTAAACGGCCCGCACCGATTCCTGCGCTTCGGGCCGGGTGATCCAGAGCTCGCGCGGCCACCGCGAGAGGCCGGATCGGGCCGGCGAATCGCCCAGTCCACCGCCAAGCGCGGCGCGCAGCGGTGCGGCCGCGGTGGCGGCGCCCAGGCCCGCCGCCGTCGCGGACAGGGCCGCCGCCGCGGACGAAACCAGCAGTCGGCGCCGGTCGCCGGATTTCATCGGGAAAGGTGCCTGGACAGTCGGAACGCAGCGAATGGCTCGTAGCTCGATGCGACAATAATCGGGCCAAGTCCGACCCGCCCTCCCGCGGGCGGCAGTCCCGATGTCGCAACCCGAACCGATCCGCCGTCTGCTGGGCCGCGCGCCCTACCTGCCAACCTGGCACGCGATGCGCGAGTTCACTGTGCAGCGGGGCACGCAGACGGCCGACGAATTGTGGCTGCTCGAGCATGACCCGGTTTACACACTCGGCCAGGCCGGCCGGCGGGAGCACCTGATCGCACCGGGCGTGACGCCGGTCGTTGCAACCGATCGCGGCGGCCAGGTCACGTACCACGGACCTGGCCAGGCGATCGTCTACACCTTGATCGATCTTCGCCGACTGGGCATTACCGTGCGCGAACTGGTGTTCCGGATCGAGCAGGCGGTGATCCAGACACTGGAACCGCACGGAGTGGTCGGCCGGCGCGTGCGCGGAGCGCCGGGAGTGTACGTGCCGTATCCCGGCGGCGGCGCCGGGCTGTTCGATGGGCTGGCCAAGATCGCCGCGCTGGGCATACGGATCCGCAACGGATGCAGCTATCACGGCGTCGCGCTGAATGTCGCCATGGACCTCGCGCCGTTTGCCGGCATCGATCCCTGTGGCTACGCGGGTCTTGCCACGGTCGACTTGGCTACACTTGGGGTGGATCTTCCCTGGACCGAGGCAGCCGGCCGGCTCTCCGACCGGCTGGCCGCCCACCTGAACCCGTGAGCGAGACACCGCAATCCATCAAGCCGGCCGGCAAGTTCAAAGGCGCCGCCAAAACCCGCCTGATCCCGATACTTGCGGAACCCGGCGCGCGTCCGCTTCCTAAGCCGCACTGGATCCGGGTGCGCGCGGGGTCCGCCGCCACCCGGTTCTACGAGATCAAGGCGCTGCTGCGGGAGCATCAGTTGCATACGGTGTGCGAAGAGGCGAGCTGCCCCAACATCGGCGAGTGCTTCGGCCATGGCACCGCGACGTTCATGATCATGGGCGATCTTTGCACACGGCGCTGTCCCTTCTGCGACGTCGGCCATGGCCGTCCCAATCCACTCGACCCGGACGAGCCGGCCCACCTGGCCGCTTCGGTGGCGCGGCTCGGACTGCGCTACGTGGTGGTCACGTCGGTCGACCGCGACGATCTGCGCGATGGTGGTGCCGGGCATTTCGCCGACTGCATCCGTGCCATCCGGCACGCCTCGCCGGCCACCCGGATCGAGGTGCTGGTGCCGGATTTCCGCGGCCGGCTCGATCGGGCACTGCCGATCCTGCAAGCCACACCGCCGGACGTGATGAACCACAACCTGGAGACCGTGCCGCGCCTGTACCGCGGTGCCCGTCCGGGTGCCGACTACGCGCACTCGCTCAGGCTACTGCGGGAATTCCGCGAGCTCGTGCCGTCGGTGCCGACCAAGAGCGGGCTGATGGTCGGACTGGGCGAGACGGATGAAGAGATCCTGCAGGTGATGCGCGACCTGCGCGAGGCCGGCGTCGAAATGCTCACCATCGGCCAGTACCTTGCTCCCAGCGCACACCATCTGCCGGTGCTGCGCTACGTAACTCCGGAAACCTTCGACGGGTACGAGCGCGAGGCGCGCGCGCTCGGGTTTGCGCACGCGGCCTGCGCCCCGCTGGTGCGAAGCTCGTACCACGCGGATCTGCAGGCGCAAGCCGCCGGTCACGCCGACAAGAACATCGATAAACCGGAACACACGCCCACAAGTCTGAGCTGACCCGCCTCGACGGCCCCGGCGGGGTCACGCTTTCAGGTAGACGCGGCACGACGCGTATACGTCATCCGAGCCCGGCTGCTCGCGCGATCAGAAACAACCCTGCCCCGACGGCGACGGCCCCGGTGCCTCGCGCGACGCGCTCACCGGCCGGTGCGAGACGCTCGACGGTGATGGCTGCCGCCACGACGGCCATCGCGCGAAGGTCCATGACGCCGATCACCAGGAGGATCACTATCAGACCGACACAGCAGCGGCTGCAGTGCAGGCCGAGGCGCAGGCCGTGTCGCCAGGCCGTGCCGGCGTCGGCCGGCAGCGTACGGCCGCGCCCGGGTATCTCCCGGCAGCAGGCGAGGTGACGCAGCTTCCACGCGGTGAGTTGGAGGAAGCCGGCCATCAGGACGATCACACCGACCGCGATCGGTACGGCGCGCGCCAGCGCCCACTGCTGCATCTCGACCGCCGCCAGTGCGACGCCCAGCGGAAAAGCAGCCATTCCGAACACGGTCCAGACGAAGAAGTAACCCACACCCACGAGTGCGGTCAGCCGATTGAGGCGCTTCTCGCCTGGTCTGCCAACGGCCTCGCGGTAGCGCGACAGCATCGGGACCAGGGACGGCAGCATCATCGCCACCATCATCACGACCCACATGCCAAGGAACGACGCCGCGGCGCCGGGCCACGTCTGTCCAGGCATCCGCATCCACGCCATCGTCATCGTCCAGCCACCGGGCATCGGCATCTCGCCCATCGACGACATGGACGCGCACCAGACGATCGTTCCCGCCGCGCTGGCAGCGAAGAGCAGTGCCGAGACGCCAAGGAAAGCTTGCTGGGAGGCTCGCTCGGAAGACATGCGTCGTCAGATCACCTTGTGAAAACTGCAGGACTGCTCCACGCAATGACCGTGGTGTCGGACCTAGGCCCGGGCACACTCCGGGCGCTCCTGGTCGCGGCTCGCTCGCGCCGCCTCGCCCGATACCATCGCGGCGACCTGCCGTTCCGAGGCCTTCGGCGAGGACTGGAACCGTCGGCCAAAATCCACCGCGAACGGGTCCGGGAAGATGTCTTCCTGCCCGGCCTCAATGCCGTCGAGGATCGCGAACGCCACGTCGCGCGGCGAGGTCTTCGGGAACGCAAGCTCACGGGACATGTCGGTGTCAACCGGGCCCGCGTAGACGCCGAAGACCGAGGTGCCCTGCGCCGCGAGCAGGAACCGCGCGGCCTGGGTCAGGGAATGGAGCGCGGCCTTCGAAGCGCTGTAGGTCGGGACAAAGGGGAGGTTGGTCAGGCCGGCCGCCGAGCCGATGTTGACGACCGCACCCCCACCATTCCTGGCCAGCGTCGGCGCCAGACGCTGGAGCAGCTGCAGAGGCCCGAAGTAGTTCACCTCCATCTCGCGCCGGGCTTGGCCGAGGTCTGTCGAATCCGCGATTGCGCTGGCGAGCGCCACACCGGCGTTGTTGAAGACGAGTTCGACGTCCGAAGCCGCTTCTGCGGCCGCGCGGATCTGGTCCGCGTCGGTCACGTCGAGCCGCAGCGAAACGAGCCGCTCGTCACGCAGGGCGCGCAGCGCCTCCGGATTGCGCGCCGTGGCGTAGACCTTCTTCACGCCCCGACTCAGGAGCGCTTCCGTCAGTGCTCTCCCGATGCCGCGGTTGGCACCCGTTACCAGGGCGACGGCTCCTTCGATTCTCCGTGCATTCATCGTCTCTTCTTTCTGGGTGGGTTGACCGGTCATCTTCGTCGCGGCGGTCCTAGCGCCCGTCATGGCGGTACTCGTCGTGGCGGCGCCACCAGATGCCCGTCTCGTTGCGCCCCTTGGGGGCGCGGTCGAGCCACTGGTACATGCCCCAGAGGCCGTCCAGTCCGCGCGCATAAGTGGAGTAGGCGTGGTAGACGACGCCGTCCTCGAGCACGAACGCACTCATGCCCGGCCTCTCGCGCGTGTAGGTGGCCACGTCGGTTCCGGTCATGGCCGCGTTCTCGTCGACAGGCCCCTCGCCGCGCTTGGTCAGTGAGTCGCCGATCCCGCGTACCGACCACGCCGCCTCGCGCCGGTAGTTGTATTCGATGCCGCCCTCGTGCTGTTGCTCGGTGGTGAACGAGACGTTGAAGTCGAAGTTGAAGTCCCCGCCGACTGAGGACGCCCAGGGAAACGTCCACCCCATCCGCCGCTTGTACGCCTGCAGCTTCGCGAGCGGCGCCCGCGACACCGCCGAAAGCGTGACGTCGTGGTTGGCCAGGTGGACGACGAAGCCGTCGAACCCGTCCGCGATCGTCGAGCAGGTCGCACACCCCGCCGTGTAGTCGGACCCGAACATGTAGTGGTAGACGAGGAGCTGCGAGCGCCCTCGGAAGAGCTCTGCCAGCGAGGCGTGCCCCTCGTCGGTCTCGAATCGATACGCCTTGTCGATCCGAACCCAGGGCAGCTCCTGCCGCCGCAGCGCCAGCTCGTCGCTACGCCGCGTCAGCTCCTTCTCGGCCTGGAGCAACTGCAGCCGGGCCGCAAGCCACTGTTCACGTGTTCCGGTTTTGTGGTCGGTCATCGTTTTCTCTCCTGTTGTGGCCGTTCATGGCCTCTCGCCTTTCGGACGTCGCACGGCGCGGACCTTTCCGCTCGATCCGCCGCCGCAATAGAACAAATCCGCCCCGTCGGACTCGATCCCGCTGACGCCGGTGCCGCGCGGCATCTCGAGGCGCTCGAGCACGGCGCCGCTGTCCGGGTTGATTCGGCGGATATCGCTCTCGTCGCCTTCCCAGGTGCCGTGCCACAGCTCGCCGTCGACCCAGGTCACGCCGGTGACGAAGCGGTTGGACTCGATGGTGCGCACGATGGCGCCCGTCTCGGGATCGATCTGGTGGATCTTGCGATCGCGGTACTGCCCCACCCACAGGCTGCCCTCGGCCCAGGCGAGGCCCGAGTCGCCGCCGTGGCCGGGCGCCGGGATCGACGCCACTACGTCGCCGGTGGCGGGATCGATCTTGTCGATGCGCGCTTCGGCGATTTGGTAGAGGTGCGTGCCGTCGAAGGCGGTGCCGGCGTCGCCGACGCGGTCGAGCGTGCGCGCGAGCTGGCCGCTCTCGGGATCGAAGGCGACCAGCTTGGATCCGGTGGCGGCCCAGACGCGGCGGCCGTCGTAGGTGACGCCGTGGATGCGGTCGGCGCCGGCGAAGGGGCCATACTCACGCACGATCTCGGCCGCGCGCGCCGGTGCTTGCGGTTTCGTCTTGCTTATCCTGCCTGGAGTGCGGGTCATCGCCTGGCTCCTTGCGGCGCACTTCGGAACGGCGCCGCAAGACCAATCTACCCGAGCGACAGCGCGGCGGGGAGTAACAAGATCGTCGTGAATCCGGCCAGCGGCGGCGACAGCCAGCGCTGCGCACGCGCGCGCCCGATCGAGCGCACCCGTCCGGCGGCCTCCAGCTCGACGAGCGCGCGCTGGACCGTGCGCTGGCTGGCCCCGAGGGCCAGCGCCAGGGCCGAGGTGGACCAGGCCGCGCCGTCGGCGAGCAGCGCCAGGAGCGACGCCTGATCGCCGTCGATGGGCGCCACCAGGAGGACGACGGCGCGCTCGTCGCGCGGCGTGAGCGCGAAGCCGCGCGCGCTGGCCTCGATGCGCGCCAGCGGCGCGGCGAGCGCGCGCAAACGGCCGATCTCGACGCGCAGGCGCGCCCGGTGCGACTCGTTGGGGCGGCGGGCGCCGAACGCGCGCGCGATCAGGGTGTGCCGATCGACGTCGCCGGGCCACGCCTCGGCGAGCGCGCGCGCCAACGCGAACAGCACCGGCCGGCGCGCCAGCGGCCGCCAGGTGGCGCCGGCGCGCAGGCCGCGACGGCAGGCGTCGACCACCAGCGCGCCCGAGGCGAGGAGCGCTTCGACCTCGTCGAGGCGCAGCGGCTGCTCGTGGCCGGCGTGGACGCGCCGGGCGGCGGGATGATCGAGCGCGGCGCGCGCCTCGGCCACCTCGGCCAGCAGCGCGGGCACGCGCGCGCGTTCGGCCGCCTCGTGGGCGCGGGCGAGCGCCGCCCGCGCCGGTGCTGTGCGCAGCGAGCGCAGCGCCACCTCGGCCGCGGCCAGCTGGGCCACCGCCAGCAGCGACGGTGGCAGGCCGCGCGCGTCGAGGCGGGCCAGGGCGGATGCGGCCTCGTCGAGGCGGCCGAGCAGGAGCAGCCGGCGCACCGCGATCAGACGTGCCTGCAGCGCGTTGGCGCGATCGGCGCGCGCCTCGAGCGTAGCCAACGCCGCCGCCAGCGTGCGTGGCGAGCCGCGGAGGTCGCGCATGGCCAGGGCCACCTCGGCCTCTGCGACGACACAGCGGGCTCGCGCCAGCTCCTCGTGGGCGCCGAAGCCGCGGGCGGCGCGCCGCAGGAGCTCGCGGGCGCGCGGGTGCTCGCCGAGCTGGGCCATGGCGATGCCGCGGAGGGCGAGCGCCGGCGGGTCGTCGCGCAGGGCGACGCGCTTGAGGGCGCCGAGCGCGTCGCCGGCGACGAGGGCGCGCGCGGCGGCGGCGATCAGGGAGTCCATCGCGACAGGCTACCGCGCGGCGCCCGGCCGAGCCGGCACTGCGGCGTATCGAACTTGGGGTTGCCGGCGGCTGATCAGGGCCGGGCACCCAGCGCCTGGTACAGCGCCGCCGTATCGGCCAGGCGCTGGGCCTGCACCTTGGCCCGGTCCAGCGTCGTTTGCAGCTGCTGGCGCTGGGTATCCAGAAGCGCGAGCTGGCTCAGGCCTCCTGCGGCATAGCGCAGGCTCGCGATTTCTGCGCTCGCGCGGGCGTCGCGCTGGGCCTCGTCGCGCGACTCCAATTCGATCGCGTCCTGCTGCAGGGCGCGCAAGGCGTCGGCCACCTGCTGAAGCCCCTGCAGCACCGTCTGCCGGTAGGCGGCCAGCGCGGCCTCGTAGGCGGCTTCGGCCGAGCGCTTGCGCGCCTGCAATTGTCCGCCGTGAAAAAGCGGTTGCGTCAAGCCCGCGCCCACGCTCCACACGTTCAGCAGGTCGGTGACATGGATGCCTTCGGCTCCGGTGCTGGCCGCCAGCGTGAGCTGCGGGTACAGATCGGCGACCGCCACGCCCACGTTCGCGCTGGCCTGGTGCAGCAGCGCTTCGGAGGCGCGGATGTCCGGGCGCTGCCGAGCCAGACTCGAGGGCAGCGTCAACGGCAGTTCGGCCGGCAGTACGAGCGCGTCGAGGTCGAGCGCGCCGGTATCGCGTTCACCGCCGGAGGCGAGTTGACCGGGCGCGCGCCCAAGGTAGACCGCGAGTTGGTGGTCGGCCTGCGCCAGTTGCGTCCGAAGCGGCGCCAGGCTCGCTCGCGTCTGCTCGACCTGCGAGCGCTGGCTCAGCAAGTCCATCCGGGACACGCCGCCGGCGCGGTAGCGCTCGTCCGTGATGTCGAGCTGCCGGCTCTGCTCGGTCAGAAGCTCCTGCGTCAGAACGATCTGCTTGGCGAGCGATGCGCGCCGCACCGTGGCCGTCACGACGTTGCCCGCCAGCGACAGGCGCGCCGCGTCCAGCTCGAACTGCTGGTAGTCGACCTGCGCCGCCAGCGCCTCCAGCGCGCGCCGGTTGGCGCCGAACAGGTCCAGCGTGTAGGACACGCTGACCTTGGCGCTGTACAACGTGAACGGCGGGAAGCTGCGACCACCGGCCAGGCTGCCGATGCCGAAGGCTGCCGGGTCGGATTTTTCACGGGTCGCGTTCAGGCTCGCATCGACCTGCGGCCACTCGGTCGCGCCGGCTTGGGCCAGGTAGTCCTGCTGCGCCTGAACCAGCTTCATCCGCGCTTGCGCGAGGGTCGGGCTGTCGTCGAGCGCCTGCTGGACCAGCTTGTCCAGCGCGGGCGAGCCGAACATCCGCCACCAGGCGCCCCCGATCGCGTCGGCCTCCACGAAATGCTGCGCGTTACCCCCGGGGCCGGACGCAGCGCGGGTCTCGGCGGGTTGCGGCGCGGCCGTGTAGGTCGCGACCGCGGGCGGCTCGGGCGGGCGGAAGTCCGGGCCCAGCGCACAGCCGCACAGCGCCGAGCTCGCACCGAGCGCAATCGCGGCGCGCGCGCCCCGGGAAAACTCGAGCCTTGCGCTTCGCATGGGCCAGCCTCCTCAGTCGAGCGTACGCCGATAGAAGCGCACGGCGATCGCCATCACCACGAACATGAAAATCAGCATCGGCCACACGTGCGGCCACAGGTCCGCCCAGCCGGCGCCCTTCAGCAGGATCCCGCGCACCAGGCGGTTGAAATAGGTCAGCGGCAGCGCGTTGCCGATGGCCTGCGCCCACCGTGGCATGCCGGCGAACGGGAACATGAAGCCCGACAGCAGGATGTTCGGCAGGAAGTAGAAAAAGGTCAGCTGCACGCCCTGCAGCTGGTTCTGCGCGAGCGAAGACAGCATGATCCCGACCGAAAGGTTGGCCGCGACGAACAGCAGCGCCGACAGGTACAGCGTCGCCACGTTGCCCACGAACGGCACGCCGAACACGAAGCGGGCCGCCAGCAGGATGATGCTCACCTGCAACAGGCCGATCGCCACGTACGGCACGATCTTGCCGGTGGTCACCTCGATCGGCAGCACCGGAGTGGCCAGCAGGTTCTCCATCGTGCCGCGTTCGCGCTCGCGGGTGATCGCAAGCCCGGTCATCATCACCATCGTCATCGTCAGGATCACCCCCATCAGCCCCGGCACGACGTTGTATTGCGTGATGCCTTCCGGGTTGTAGAGGCGATGGATCCGGACATCGAACGCGGCGGGGCCGACCGCGAGACTGGAGAGCGGGCCGGTCAGGTCCTTCTGCAGCACGGACTGCACGATCGACGGCAACGCGCCGAGCGAGGTTCCGACGGCGGTCGAGTCGGTCGCGTCGGCCTCGACCAGCAGCGACGGATGCGCGCCCTTGACCAGCTCACGCGTGAAACCGGGCGGAATATCCACCACGAACAGCACTTTGCCCTGAACCAGCGCGCGCCGGCCCGATTCCTCATCAGGCAGCGTGGCCACGATGTCGAAGTAGTCGGAGTTGCGCAATGCGGCGATGAAGCTGCGGGTGAATTCGCTTTGGTCCGCGGCGATCACCGCGGTCGGCAGGTGCTTCGGGTCGGTGTTGATCGCGAAGCCGAACAGCGTCATCTGGATGATCGGAATCCCGATGATCATCGCGAACGTGATGCGGTCGCGCCGCAGCTGCAGGAATTCCTTCAGGACGACGCCCCACCAGCGCGCGATCGAGAACCGTTCGTTCATCGCGAGATGGGCGCGCGGGACGGCGCGGCCTCATTGGCGCAAGCGCGGTTCATCAGGTAAATGAACGCATGCTCGAGCTTGGTGTCGATGCGCTCGACCCGCAAAGCCGGCTCGGCCTGCGCCAGCCGCGCGAGCGTGGCGCTCAGCACCGCCTGGTCCGGTCCGCTGACGTGCAGCGCCGTTCCGAACGCGACCGTCTGCGCGAGGCCCGGCGCGCCGCGCAGCCGCTCGCCCAGCTCGACCAGATTGCCCCCGTACACGGCCCAGGTCGACAGGCCGACCGATTCGACGATCTCGCGCGCGGTGCCCTGAGCGAGCAGCTCGCCCCACGCGATGTAGGCCAGCTTGTGACAGCGCTCGGCCTCGTCCATGTAATGCGTGCTGACGAGCACCGCAATGCCGCGCGCGGCGAGCCGGTGCAGCTCCTCCCAGAAATCGCGCCGCGCGCTCGGATCGACGCCGGCCGTCGGCTCGTCCAGCAGCAGCAGCTGCGGCTCGTGCAGCAGGCAGGCCGCCAGCGCCAGACGCTGCTTCCAGCCGCCCGACAGCGTGCCGGCGAGCTGGTTCGCACGTGCGGCCAGGCCCAGGTCCTCCAGTGCGCGATCGACGGCCTCGGCGCGGTTGCGCATCTGATAGAGGCGCCCGACGAAATCGAGGTTCTCCCGGATCGTCAGGTCCTCCCAGTACGAAAATCTCTGCGTCATGTAGCCGACCTGCCGCTTGATCCGGGCGCTTTCCTTCACGATGTCGGCGCCCAGGCACGTGCCAGTGCCCGAATCGGGCGTCAGCAGCCCGCACAGCATCCGGATGCAGGTCGTCTTGCCGCTCCCGTTGGGGCCGAGAAAGCCGAAGATCTCGCCGCGCTGCACGCGCAGCGAGACGTCCTTCACGACGTGGTGGTCCCCGAAGTGCTTGTTCAAACGGTCGACGTCGATCGCCGGCCCGGCTGTCGCGGCCACGTCGCGCGCGTTCATCGCAGCGCAACCTCCACCGGCTGGCCCGGATGCAGCCTGGGCGCGTCGGCCGCCTGCGGGCGCGCCTCGACCAGGAACACCAGCTTGGCGCGGGTCTCGTTGCTGTAGATCACCGGCGGCGTGTACTCGGCCTGGTCCGACACGAAACTGAGCACGGCCGGCACGTCGGCGCCGCAGCCGTCGCAATGGATGTGCACCGGGTGGCCGGGCGCGAGCGCGCCAACGACGGTCTCGGGCACGAAGAAGCGCACCTTGACGTTTTCCGGCGGCAGCATCCGCACGACCGGACTGCCGGCCGGCACCCATTCGCCGCTGCGGTACATCGTGTCGAACACCAGGCCCGCGTGCGGCGCCCGCACGCTCTTCTGGTCGAGCCTCCATTGCGCCTGGGCCAGCGCGGCCTCCGCGGCGCGGACCTGTGCCGCCTGCGCCCGGATCTGCGCCTCCCGTCCCGGCAGGCGCGCGACCTCCAGCTGGCCTTCCAGCTCACGCACGTGCGCGGCGGCCGACAGTGCGGCGGCACGCGAGTCGTCGAGCTGGCTCTTCGGAATTCCGCCCGCCTGGTACTGCTCCTCATCGCGTCTCAATTGCGTTTCGGCACGGGTGGCGTCGGCCCGCGCCTGCGCAAGTTGCGCTTCGATCACATTGATTTCGGCACGCCGCTTGCCGGTCAGCAGATCGGCCTGTTGTGCGCGCGCGGCCTGCAGCTGCTGGCGCGCCTGAGCCACCGCGTCGGCTTCGTTCTGCGACTCGAGCGCGAACACCGGCACATCGGCTGCCACCGTCTGCCCGCGTGCGACCGCAAGCTGCGTCAACTGCCCCGACTGCGACGAGGCGAGATAGACGAACTCGCCTTCGACGTATCCCTGGTATGTGTCGCGCGGATCCCGCGAGCAGCCGCCGCTGGCGAGTGCAGCGGTGCAGGCGCAGGCCAGCGCCCGAACCCGCGGGGTGATCAGCAGGCGCGAACGCCATTTCAACCTCATGCGGTGCTCCTGGATCTTCCGCGTTGGCGACCGGCGGCAGCTGCCTTGCCGTCGGCGATTCCGTGCATCAGCAGCGCGATCACGTGCCGTTCCAGCGTGGCGCGATCGAGCGTCAGCGACGGATTGACCCTGCGCCAGATCTTCGCGGTCGCCTGCGGCAGCATCACGAGGGCCAGTATCGAATTGAACAGCAGAAGCGGCTCGATCGCCCCGTTGACTTCGCCGCGCTGCTGTCCGCGTGCGATGTTCTGTCCGAAGGGAGCGAGCTTCTTCACCACTGGAATGTGACGCAAAGCCCGCTCGCGCAGCAGGCCCCCTTCGTTGACGATCTCGCGCAGCCACAACGAAGGCAGCCACGGCGCCTGCTCCGTGACGTCGAACATCCGGTGCACGATCCCCTGCACCACCTCGAGCGGCTCGCCGTGCCCCACGTCGGCCGGCTCCCAGACGGCGCGGAAGCGCGGCGCTATGTGCTCCTCGACGACGGCGTCCAACAGGCGCTCGCGGGTGTCGAACCAGTAGTGGACCATCGCGGAAGTAACCTGGCCGGCGGCCGCGATCTGCGCGACGGTCGTATTGGCGATGCCGCGCTCGGCGAACAGCGCGATCGCCGCGTCGAGCAAGTGTCCGCGGGCGTCGGAATCGGGCTGGCGGGCGCGGCGCCCGGCGGTGGAACGGCGTTTGTTCGGCACGCTCGAATGCTAATTAACTACTTAGTTAGCGTCAAGCTCCGACGTCGCCGGGGCGGGCCGCGGCCCGTCTAGCGTGTCATCGGCGTCGTACGAAGCGGTGCACCGGGGCGGGTCGCTCCGAGCGCAACGACCGGGGCCCGCACATCGATCGCCTGGCGCTTGCCGCCGGAATCGACAAAGGTCAGGGTCAGCTGGACCGTGTCGCCCTCTTTCAGCGCGTGCGACAGGCCTTCCAGCATCAGGTGGTCGTGACCTTCGCGCAGCTCGACGGCGCCGCCGGCCGGGATCGCCAGCGATTCGATCGTGCGCATCCTCATCAGGGTTCCGCTGATCGACATTTCATGCACGCTGCAGCGCGCGGCCACAGGCGACGTCACCGAGACCAGCCGGACGGCGCTGTCGCTTCGCAGCGTGAGGTAAGCCGCGGTCGAGGGCTGCCCCTCGACCGTGCCGCGCACCCAGGGATCGAGCACGGTCACCTGCGCCGCCGCGACCCGTGCGCAGCCGACCCAGGCCGCGAGCGCCAGGGCACGCCTCAACGAAGACGTCCGGCTCATCCAGGGAGCTCGATCGAAATCAGTTCGAAGCGCTCACGGTCGCCCCCGCGGCGAAAACGCACGCAGCCGCATGCGTTCGACGCTGGCCTGCGCGTTGGCGGCGGCTGCAGCCGGCAGCGGCCGTTGCGCGGCCGCCATGTACACGTGAGCCGACGACGACGTCAGCGGGTTCGGCGACTGCGTCGCGTAGACGTGGGCGCCGGCGCTGGTGGTGGCCGCATAAAGCGGCAGCGCGTCGCTGCCGACCAGGGCCAGGCCCTGGTTGTCGCCGAGAAACAGCGCGGTCCCGAACCCACTCGCGGCCGCCGGCGCCTTGTTCAGATCGAACGGGCTTTGCATGCGCAACTCATGCCAGGTGGCGCCCCCATCGTTGGACTCGCTCAGCCAGAAACTGGTGCTCAGCACCGAAGAGCCGGCTACGTAGTCGCGAAAATCGTAGTAGGTAACGGCCAGTACGCCGCCCGGCAAATAGCGGACCGTCGGATCGAACGCCGCCACGGTCTTGACGCCGTTGACCTGTTTCGGCGCGCTCCACGTGGCGCCGCCATCCTTGGAGACCGACAGTGCGATGCCGTTGTACGTGGTGCTTCCGAACGACTGCTGCCAGACCGCGGCGACCGCGGAGCTGTTCGGGTCGGCTGCCACCTGCGCCATGTTCGGGCTGTCCCGGATCAGCGTTCCGTTCGGGATCGGATTGGCGGTAACGACCGAGTTGACACTTGCGACCGTGACCGGTGCCGTCGACCAGGTGGCGCCCTGATCCGTCGAACGGATCACCTGCAGCGAGGCCGTCGACGTCGAGAGGGTCAGCAACGTGAAAAAATCCAAGACGACCCCTGTGGGCAAAATGACGATCTCGTTGTTGAAGGCTTCGTTACCAACGCCGTTAGCGAGGCCGGGGTCGTACAGAACCCGCGTGCTCCAGGTACCGCTCGCGGTGGTCCACAGCGCGAGGTAGGCGGGCATGCTCAAATTGCCGGCGTCCGTGATCCGGTCCCACACCAGGTAGACGTTGCCGGTGACCGGATCGGCGGTGACCGAGTCGCGATCGTTGAAGAAAAACGGGCTTGCGGCGCCGTTCGTGTCGGCCATCACCGCGACCGGGGCGCCCCAGGTTGCACCGCCGTCCGCCGAGCGCGAGACCAACACTGCGCTCAAGCCCCCCGGAGCCAGGAAGCCGGTGGCCGAGAAGGCCAGCGCGCTCGCATACAGGACCCCGCTGCCGCCAAAGGTCACCCAGGGATCGGAGGCGCGGTCATAGCCAGCGCCCGGCCCCGTCCCAGCCGCGCACTTGGAAAAGCCAAGGGCCTGGGCGGCACTCCAGGTCGCACCACTGTCGCCGGAATGTGCGGTCAGAATTCCACGGGCACCCAGGCCGGTCCATCGATCCTGCTGCCAAACGCCGACTGCCCCGCCAGGCATCGCTGCGATCTGCGGCTGAATCCCCGATCCGAGCGTGAACGATTCGCCGGTCGCCGCCGTGTTACCGCAGCTGGCAGAAAACGGGCTCGTGCCAGAGACCTGCACCGACACCGGGGAGGGAGCGGGCGGTGTCATGGGGCTGTTGTATCCGCCTCCACACAAGGTTCATCTGAACAGGGAAAAGGAGAGGTCGCCGACACCGACCCAATGCGCGATTCTGGCACCACTTCACCGCTGGCCGCGGCCCCGATTGGCGGCATGCCGCACGTCGTCCGAACGGATTCGGGTGAACTACGGAGCGCCGCCCTCGCCCTGCGCCTCGGCATCGACCTGCGGAGGCAATGGACAATCGAGCGCTGCGCACAGCGTGCGCAGACAGCTGGCCGCCCTCCAGTTGGTCGACCCGTCGACGAACGCAACCGCGACACAGGCCTTGATGAATTGGGGTTTGGCCAGCGGGGCCAGCAGGTTCAGGCGATGGAATGCGGCAGACACCCTGTCCAGCCCGAGCGCCTCGCGCCCGACGGGTTCGGCCTCGATGCCGTCCAGAAGTGCCGCGCCGGCCTGGTACGCGCGCGCGGGCGCCTCCGGCATCCGCACCGCGGCGAGCAGCGAAAGAACCAGCCGGACCTCGGCCGCCAGATCCCGCAGTGGTACGTATCGACCCGCGCGCGCCGGCTGCGTTCCGGCACCG